>Ga0247844_1000915_pt1 | contig 58554 bp, 50 predicted proteins | sample LaCtaG_FD_192421 | JGI IMG/M metagenome (GOLD analysis project Ga0247844, IMG submission 192421) | Freshwater microbial communities from meromictic Lake La Cruz, Castile-La Mancha, Spain - LaCruzMarch201714.5m_1 | ecosystem: Environmental > Aquatic > Freshwater > Lake | place: Spain: Castile-La... | reverse complement strand
TCCGCAATCCCTGAGCAGTTTTTTTAGGGGTACCCCTAAAAAAACTGCTCAGGGATGATTTAAATTAAAATAATTGGTATACTTTTGATTTGAAATACTGGTACACTTTTCAATTAATATAAACATTTTGAGGGGTTCGGTTATTCCGTTTGTAGTCCTCAGAGATGTAAAGTCATGCCTTTCGGATGGTTTAAATAAAGCCAACGGAAATCTGGCTAAGTTTGAAAAAGCGGTGGCAGCTCTCCGCAGTCTGGAAGTCATGGAAAAAAAATACAAGCAAAACCTGCTTTTAATTTCCAAGGCCAAGCAGATGCTCTTTTACAAGTACCTCTCATAAAGGCTTCATTCATGCTCGCTTTAGTTAGCTTTGGCGAAAACGAGAAAAACTTTTTTCGGGCTCGATGGGTCGGCCTCAAAAGTTTTTTCCCGTTTTCCGAGTGATGGGTGCAAATAATCCAGTTTGTAAAAAAACTACTAAATGAAAAGATTATGGAATTATACACATAAAAAAAGCCTCCCACGTGGGGAGGCTTCACTACTACAAAAGGTTACTACAAAGGAAAGCAGCAGTTTTTTAGCGATTTTTACGCCTGATAAAATTCTTCAAAGCCAACGAAACAAGAAAACTGACAACAGCACCTACAACGGCTAGAACTGTTGTTCTAACTAGGTCTTCTACAAAGACGTTGCTAAACACCGATAGCAACATACCGCCGTAAGTGCCGGCATACATTTGACCGTCGCTATTTGTTTCAAGGAGTTTCATTGTTACTTGACTTTGAATTCGTGTCAACTGCAGTTTGGCTTACAGCTGTCATTACACCCCCGGCTAACGTAATGTAACCCGCAATAGTAATCAATGCTGCTGGAACTGCAACTGGTGCAGCCAATATTGCACCTCCCAACGCAGCCAATGCTAATCCAATGGTTCGTAAAGTTCTAAAGAATTTCGGAGTTGGAGCTTTTACCCGTTCAACCACGTTCATTTCATTTGGATTGGTTGCTGTAGAATTATTTTCTGTTCCCATAAATCGTAAATTTAAATATAATCTCGAATACTATTTAATTTTTAGTTTACATCCCAAGGCCCTCTCTCCAATCATAGCTGGAGAGGGGGTGGGCTGTGGTGTTAGATTACGTCAACAATTGCCAACACGTTGTACGAGTTATTGTTCAGAGAATAATCTACGTTGTTCACCGATTGAACAAAGTCAATCGACAGCAAAAAAATCTTTGTTCCTTCAAGTACCGGAATTTCATCAGGTTTTACTGACAAAGCCTGTGGTACTCCGTTGGTAGCAATTCGAACAGGTTCTGAAACCGTGATTTCGCTTTCACCTGTCAAAAAGTTTATGCTTGCAAAACCGCTACGGAATACAACGTGGGTAGCTCCTTGTGGGAGATTGATGTCATTCTGGGGAGCAAGAGCTGCAATACTGATTTCACCGGTAGCTGCGTCCAACTGATAGGGTTTATACAAAACTGCTCCAATTACTGCATTAATGTTGAAGTTGAAACCCTTCAACAACAATTTCGCTTCTGCTTTCGCCATGCCTTCAGCAGCGCTTCGTTCACCTCTGGCATTTGCTTCATCCATGTTTTTAATCTGAGCCATGATTTGAGTCAGTCGAGAAGTCACGCGTCCATCCGATGCATTTTGTCCTAATACCCGAACGGAATCACGCAACAGTTTACCAGCTGAAGCTGCATTACCAAACTCAGCACCATTTTCACGGGTACGTGCAAATCCCGGATCATTCGCAATGCGCGAAGCATCCACACCACCTTTTTCACGAGCGAGGTATCCATCTTTTGACTTGTAGAATGATATTCCACCAATGGTTCCCTGCAATTTTAGAATACTTTTTTGTCGTGCCATAAAATTAAATTTTAAAATTATACGGACAAAAGTATATTCAGAAGTATCATTTTCGAACACAGGCACTTCCGTCTTTGTCTATCCTTTCCGTTTTTTCCGAAAAGGGCATAGTTGAGTATACATAAAATGTGTATTTTTGCATAAAATAGTAAGAGAATGGAAGTAAAACGTATTTGTATCTATCCGAAAGATATCCAACGAATCACCGGAAAGAGTGAACGTTACGGAAGATTGTTGCTCGCTAAGATAAAAGAACGTAACGAAAAGCAAGAACACCAGTTCGTAACTGTTGACGAATTCTGCCGGTACACCGGATTAAAAATTGATCAGGTTGCCCCGTTTATTGCGGGTTAGTTCCTCATGTATGGATGAAGTATGGATAAAGCATACCAACGCCCTACATAATGTATGAAAAAAAGCCGTATTGGTTGCAACAATACAGCTTTCATTAAAAACCCATAGAAACTCTCTCTATTCCTCTTTCTTAATATATCCGATTGGATTCCTCGGCTTATTATCCAATTCCTTTTGGCTTGCCAGTTCCGTCAATGCCAGATAAATATCATTAAACTGCATATTAGTGTCTATCATAAACTCCTCCAGCTTACGGTTTAATTCCACATACCCTAAAGCATATTGGCGCAGTATAACAAATGCCCGCATAATTTGTACGTTTACCTCAATAGCTTTTTCACTTCGTAGCACGCTCGAAAGCATGGCAACACCTTGTTCTGTGAATGCAGTCGGGTTTATATAACTGTATTTAATGCTTTCGGGTAGGTGGTCACAAATTGTGACCACCTCTTCCAATTCTACTTTGGTAAGTTCAAACATAAAGTCCGGAGGGAAGCGATTGATATTTCGCTTTACAGCTTGCTTCAGTACTTTTGTTTTTACTTCATACATTTCGGCAAGATCAAAGTCCAGCATAACTCGAAGTCCTCTGACCTCAAAAATCTTGTTTTGGATTAGTTTTAGTTCCATAAAGATGATTGTTGATTTATAATTGGAAGGCGCTCTCCATTTCTTTGAGTTTTCCTGATAGTACACCCATATCATGACCGATTTTATTATCCGTTATCCTGGCATAAATCTGAGTGGTTTTAATATTCGTATGCCCCAGCATTTTCGATACTGTTTCAATGGGTACGCCTTGCGACAGTGTAATTGTCGTGGCAAAAGTATGTCTGGCCAAATGGAAAGTCAGATTCTTTTGGATTTCGCACAAGTCGCCGATTTCTTTCAAATAAGCATTCATTTTTTGATTGCTTGAAATTGGCAGGATTTTCCCTTCAGGAAGTTTCCCTTTGTATTTTGCTAATATCATTTTAGGTACTTCAAGCAGCGGAATATTTGAGTTTACATCTGTTTTCTGACGTTTAGTCATAATCCAAAGGTTTCCATCAAATGAGGTGCGTATATTGCTCTCTTTTAGGTTATACACGTCAATATATGCCAGTCCGGTGAAGCAGGAAAATACAAAAATATCACGTACATGTTCCAATCTTGGTATCTCTATCTTTTTCTTAAATATTAATTCCAATTCTTCTTTAGTCAGGTATCCACGGTCAACTTTATTTATTCTAATCTTGTAATTTACAAAAGGGTCGTGTAGCATCCAACCATTATTGCGGGCAATCAGAATAATTCGTTTGAAAAACTGCATAAACTTGGCGGTTGTATTTGACTGACATTGACAATCAACCATTAGAAAGGTTTCAAAATCAGAGATAAACATATGGTTTATTTCTGCAAAATTAATGTCGGATAAATTATATCTTTTCCGGAGAAAGCTGGTAGTGTGTTTTAATGTAACCTCATATTTTTGATAGGTAGCTTTGGATTTGCTTATTCCGATAAGGCTCTTTACATCAGCATTATGTTTATTGAATATTTCAAGCAAGGTATGATGTTTTGTATTGATCCCTAGAAAGATGTTTTTAACTTTCTCAGCGGTCACTGACTGCATTCTTTCCAGCTCCTGATGGTAAATTCTGTTTAAAACCGATTTTGTGTTGTCAATAAAGCCATTAATTTCAAGTGCTTTTGCACTTCTACCACTCATTTTTCCCGATTTTACATCCCAGTGACCAGGGTCAATTTCAGTTTTCATACTAAAGCGAGTTTCGTTTCCGTCAACGGTGATGCGGCACATGAGAGGTACGTTTCCGTTTTTTTTCTGTTTGTCTCTTTTCAGAAAGAAGAGTACGTTGAATGTTGTTTTCATAATCTCAAATTGAATTACAAAGTTAGACTTAATAAATTGTTTATGAGAGTTATGCAGGATGCCAATATCAGACAGGAAAGTGCCTATTTCGGACAAATCGTACCCCTTTTGGGGAAAACAGAAAAGGGGTATGAATTAGGAAATAAAGTAGGTCGATTTTTGTCGTTTTTATGTCCTTTTTGTGGGAACGTATAACAAAGAAAAAACCCTACAAATCACTGAATTTGTAGGGTTTTACCGTTCTTTGTCGCTAAATGTCTTAGTTATTTTGCGGAGAGGAAGGGATTCGAACCCCCGGTACCCTTTTGGAGTACATACGCTTTCCAAGCGTACCTCTTCAACCGCTCGAGCACCTCTCCGTATTTTTTTGGAATTGCAAAAGTATATAAATAAACCGAGATATGGAAATGAAAAGGATGGAAAAATGTAAAATGAAAGAATTAAAGATTAAATAATAATTTCGCATTCAGAGTTGTTTGTTTATCGATTTCTGTCAGCGAACAATTGTAAACTTCTGCCAATTTACGCGCAACCAATTGTGTATATGCACTTTCATTTCGCTTTCCACGATGAGGTGCAGGCGTTAAATATGGTGAATCCGTTTCTAACAATATATTTTCAAAATCGATTTGTGCAATGACTTTATCCAAACCTGAATTCTTGAAAGTGACTATCCCATTTATTCCAAGCATGAAACCTCCAAAATCAACAATTTCATTTGCCTCTTCAATTGTTCCAACAAAACTGTGGAATACTCCATTTAATCCCCGATCTTTGTATGGGATTAATGCCTCCATTGTCTCCCTGAATGAATTCCGAACATGAATAATTACGGGCATTTTGTATTCCAATGCCCACTCTATTTGTTGCTGAAATGCTTTAATTTGTTGTACAAGAAAAGTCCTATCCCAATATAAATCAATACCTATTTCGCCAATAGCAATCCAGGTTCGTCTGTTCAATTCCGATTCGACTAACGCCAATTCCGCTTCATAATTATCTTTTACGCTGGTAGGATGCAAGCCAATGGCAGCATAACAATAGCTTGGATATTCAGCTTCCAAATGCAGCATCCGCGGCAAAGTTTCGCTGTCTACATTGGGCAGAATAATATACTGAATACCTGCATCTTTTGCACGCTGAATTGTTTCAGAACGGTCAATGTCGAATTCTTCGGAATAAATATGTGAATGGGTATCAATCAAGGCATTTACTATTTTTTCATTTACAATTTACGATTTCCAATGCAAATTAGTAAATAACTATCCATAATTCTTCAAATCTTCAAACTCTTCGAATCATCAAACCCTTTTTTATTCCCATTCAATAGTAGCTGGTGGTTTGGAGCTAATGTCATACACCACACGATTAACACCTTTTACCTTGTTAATAATTTCGTTGGACATTTTGGCCAAAAACTCATAAGGTAGTTGTGCCCAATCAGCCGTCATGGCATCCGTGGAAGTCACAGCACGCAAAGCTACAGCATTTTCGTATGTTCGCTCGTCACCCATTACGCCGACAGATTGTACAGGAAGTAAAATTACGCCCGCTTGCCAAACCTTGTCATACAAATTCCATTCACGTAGTCCGTTGATGAAAATATCATCAGCATCTTGCAGAATGGCTACTTTTTCGGGAGTAATATCGCCCAAAATACGAACTGCCAAACCTGGCCCTGGAAAAGGTTGACGTTTAATAAGATGGTGCATCATACCCAATTGAGTTCCCACGCGGCGAACTTCGTCTTTAAAAAGCAAACGAAGTGGTTCACAAAGTTTAAGGTGCATTTTTTCGGGAAGTCCACCCACATTATGGTGAGATTTAATCACAGTTCCAGTAATTGAGAGCGATTCAATAATATCAGGATAAATGGTGCCTTGTGCCAGCCATTTTACGTCTTTAATTTTGTGTGCTTCTTCGTCGAAAATATCTATAAATCCGCTACCAATGATTTTGCGTTTTTGTTCTGGGTCAGAAATACCTTCCAAAGCCTTGAAGAAACGCTCTTTTACGTTTACACCAATCACGTTCAAACCCAAATGTTCGTAATCTTTCATCACGTTTTCAAATTCGTTTTTGCGTAGCAAACCGTGGTCAACGAAAATACAAGTCAGGTTTTTACCAATGGCTTTGTTCAATAAAACCGCTGCAACAGAAGAATCCACGCCACCTGAAAGTCCGAGTACCACTTTATCATTGCCCAATTGTTTTTTGAGCTCCGCAACAGTTGATTCAACAAATGAAGCTGGCGACCAGTTTTTGGCACAACCGCATATATTTAGGAAGTTCTCGAGCAATAGGGTACCGTCAAGCGTATGAAATACTTCTGGATGAAATTGTACACCCCAGGTTTTCTCGCCATCAACTTTAAATGCCGCCAATTCAACATCATCAGTACTTGCAATTTTTAAGAAATTGTCTGGAATTACAGTAATACTATCACCATGCGACATCCAAATTTGAGAACCCGACTTCATCCCTTTCAGTAGTTCATCATTTGCATCGATGGAACTAATATTAGCGCGACCATATTCACGAGAACCAGCAGATTCAACATTACCACCCGAGGTATATGCCATATATTGAGCACCGTAGCAAATCCCCAACAATGGAAACTTTCCACGAATTTGGCTTAAATCTACCTTAAAACCTTCAGGATCATAAACAGAATATGGACTTCCGGAAAGAATAACACCTTTGATATTTTCGGTATTTTCAGGAAATTTGTTGTAAGGAACAATTTCACAGTATTCGTTCAATTCGCGCAATCGGCGACCAATTAGTTGTGTGGTTTGTGAACCAAAATCGAGGATGATAATTTTTTCCAAAATAGGTGTTTTTGCTATTTAAACATGTGCTATTTACTATTTCAACCGCTGAAATATAATAGTTTTAAAAGTTGCACAAAAGTACGTAAAAACGCTATTCTATACAATAGATAAAAAATGAAGATTTCTTAAGATGAAAAAAGGGCGTAGATTTAACCACGCCCTCATTTAAGTTTAGAGTAAACAATTAATCAGCACATTAGCATTTTAACTGATTATTCAATTAAAGACTTTATAGTTCCAAATCAATATTATGCAACTCGTGCCAAGGCAATCCGTGGATATTTAATTGTTCCATAAATGGGTCTGGATTAAATTCTTCCACGTTAAACACGCCCGGCTTTCTCCATATACCTTTCATAAACATCATGGCACCAATCATGGCTGGAACACCCGTAGTATAACTTACTCCTTGCGCACCAGTTTCTTTGTAAGCCGCTTCGTGACTACAATTATTATAAACGTAATAGGTCGTTTCTTTGCCATCTTTTAAGCCTTTGATACGACAACCAATAGAAGTTTCACCCGTGTAGTTTTCTCCCAAATCGCCTGGATTTGGTAAGACAGCTTTCAGAAATTGGATCGGAACAATTTTTTGTCCGTTATATTCAACTTCATCAATCCGAGCCATGCCAATATTCTGAATAACACGCAAATGAGTCAAATACTCAAGTCCAAATGTCATCCAAAAACGAGCACGTTTCAAGGTTGGGTAGTTTTTCACCAATGACTCCAATTCTTCGTGATAAATAACGTACGATTCTTTTGGGCCAACTTCTGGATAAGTCAATGGCATGTGAATTTCATGTGGTTCAGTTTCCACCCATTGTCCGTTTTCCCAATATTTTCCACGTTGTGTAACTTCACGAATATTTATTTCGGGATTGAAATTGGTTGCAAATGCTTTTCCGTGGTCGCCTGCATTACAATCCACAATATCAAGATAATGTATTTCGTCAAAATGATGTTTTGCGGCATAAGCAGTGTAAATACTGGTTACTCCAGGATCGAAACCACATCCCAAAATGGCAGTTAAACCGGCTTTTTCAAATCTTTCTTTGTACGCCCATTGCCAGCTATATTCGAAATGCGCTTCGTCTTTTGGTTCGTAATTGGCGGTATCCAAATAGTTTACGCCACTTTCCAAACAAGCATCCATTATGGTCAAGTCCTGATATGGAAGTGCCACATTGATAAGCAATTCTGGTTTATATTCATTGAGCAGCTTTACAAGTTCTGGTACATTGTCGGCATCAACTTGCGCCGTTTTTATTTCAACACCGAAGCGACTTTTAAGGTCAGCCGCAATCACATCGCATTTCGATTTGGTTCGACTTGCCAACATGATTTCAGTAAATACATCCGAGTTTTGAGCCACTTTATTGGCAACTACTGTTCCTACGCCTCCAGCGCCGATAATCAATACTTTTCCCATTTTGTTTTATTGTGTGAGATGAAAATTTCTAATCGCATTTTTAATAAAAAAGCACTCTGTGGAAATAAAATGACGATTTTTGTCCTGATATTAACAGCAAATAAAAGCCCGCCCACGAAAAGTGACGCAAAAGTAATAAAACCATATTTATTAATGCAAAAAAGTTCGATAAAAATTCAAAAGAGAATTTATTTAGAAATCGTCAAATTGAAACATCAATTTAAAACCATCATACATTGAAAGTTTTTCAAAACTATAGAAAACAATTAGCAGAGTGAATTGTTTTATGTACTGAAAAGTTGCACAGTTTTTGGCAATGTGTGCAAAAGACTAATATCTAAACATTTAAAGACAAAAAAATAATTCTTTAACACATCCAGAAATAAAACAAATTCAGCATTTTATGGATTTGTTTCTCAATACTGAATCTCATTAATACATTAAAAAAATAAAAATGAACGAAAATCAATTAAATTCTCTTGACACAACTACATCAAAAAGTGGACAGGATATTCAAAAGAAATCATTCGAATCAATTCTCGCTGATTTCAAAGCTACCCTGAAAAAAGTGTTTCATGAGGAAAATGACATCAACCAATTAGCCATAAATAGAGGTATATCGGCTGATGTTTTGGGCAAAATAATGGACACTAATCCACTGTATATGAGCGTTCCTACGTTATATGGTGGAGGTGGTGGCACGGTAGCACAAAACATGGAGTTGTTATCTGCTGCATCTTATGAGTCTATGGCATTGTCGCTTACATTGGGAATAAACCATGCACTTTTTATGCAACCATTTGCAAAATATGGTCAACATGAAGCAAAAGCAGTCGTTTTTGAGCGATTTTTGAACAAACAAAACATGGGCGGTTTGATGATTACAGAACCTGGATACGGAAGCGATGCGTTAAATATGCAAACAACTTTTGTGGAAAATGAAAATAATTTTCATGTAAAAGGAACAAAACATTGGCAAGGTCTTACGGGTCAGGCAGATTATTGGTTACTTACAGCTCGCAAACAAACCGAACAAGGTAATCTGCAACGTGATATAGACTTTTTTGTTTGTGACAACACTGCTCCTGACCAAAAAATTGTGGTTGAAGAATATTTTGAAAACTTGGGACTTTATCAAATTCCTTATGGTCGTAACATCCTGGATGTACAAATTCCAAAAATACAACGACTTATCCCACATACTACTGGCGTAAAAATGATGCTTGATCTTTTGCACAGAAGCCGTATGCACTTTCCGGGAATGGGTCTGGGAATTATCAAACGTATGCTCGACGAAGGAATTGCCCATTGTCAGCAACGACTAATTGGTGGTAAATCATTGTTTACCTACGATCAAGTGCAACAGCATTTATCCCGGCTACAGGCAAATTACACCATCTGTTCAGCATTGGGAATGAAAGGAAGTTCGATGGCCGACATCAAAAACGATTTGACTGGATTGGGCTTAGAAGCAAATATTATCAAAACTGTAACTACGGATTTGATGCAAGATTCTACTCAAACTTTGTTGACATTGGTGGGTGCCATTGGTTACAGATTGAATCACATTGCAGGCCGCGGAACGGTTGACACACGTCCATTCCAGATTTTTGAAGGATCCAATGACATTCTATATGCTCAGATAGCCGAATCGGTTGTGAAATCTATGAAAACGGCCAAAGAGACAAGCCTATTTGTTTATTTAAAAGGACAAGAGCTTTCTACTCGTGCTGCAGAATACATGAAAGAATTACTTAGTTTTGAAGTGGACTTACAAATGCCACAACGCAAATTGGTGGAATTGGGTAAAATAATGAGCCGTCTGGTTTCAATGGACTTGGTATTAAAGATGGGTGATACTGGGTTTAGAGCAGATTTGATTGATGGTGCGGTCTCTATTCTCAAACAAGAAATCATTAGTTTGACAGGATTCTTTGCTTACGAACAAAAAACTTTGGTAGTAGAAAATTATGAGGAAGGCGGTAATTGGCTTAACTTTATAAAAGCGTAATTGTTTGTATATTTAATTGAAAAGCTCCAGTGAATCATCAGATTACTGGAGCTTTTTTATTCTGAATATTTCACTCAAAACAGTCATCATACATAAAACTTTTATATCTTTGACCAATAATTTAAAACATTCTATTATGGAAGTTATAGCACGAATTAAAATAGATGGTCCTACTGGTCGAAAACTTTTGCGTGAAATTGAAAAGCACAAAAAAGTGGCTGAAGTGGAATATCCTCATCCTTCTTCTTATAGTGATTTTACAAATCAAGTCACTACAGATGAAGTATTTGATAGATTAATGGATAAATTAAATGCACATTACGGTACTAGTTATAAACTAAAATGAAAAAGTACCACATTGAATTATCAGATGAAGTTTTAGAGAATATTGAAAATCTCGAATATGTGATTATTTATAAATTCAAAGCACCACTTCAGCTGTAAGATATTTAACTGGACTTCGTGCCGAAATTAAACTTTTGTCACAAACTGCTGATGCGTTGCCTTTTTATACACAACCTAATTTTAAAGAAAAATACGGAATAAATACCAAAGGAATTAACTATAAAGAAATGGCTGTTATATTTACTCTTTTTGAAAATACAGTTTATATTCATTGCATTAAACCAGCCCAAAACATCAAAGGATTGGATTAAATAACTTTTCAATACTCTTTAAACACCAAATTACCAGCTAGTTCCATCAACAAATCTTCTACTGTTGGTATTACTTTCCCATCCATTACCCAACCATTTTCAGTCACCAATATAGAAACTTCTGCATCCTGCACCACCATATAACCGGCACGAGCCAAAGCCCTCAAAGTCCAATACATACGAGTTTTATCACCCGAAACAGCCACATGTTTTGTCATCGGATAATTCATGGAGAAATTTCCGTTGGCAGCATTAAAAACGTACGATTTACTTTTAAAAGTGCGGTTGAAACTACCATTGAACACCAAATCTTCGGGTACGCCACACTCTACTCCATGTTCGGTACTGATGAGCCATATTCGGTCGGCAGCCTGCAATGCCAAATCCAGTTCATGAGTTGAAAGAAGTATCGCCTTCTGTGTTTTGTGAGCTAATTTATGCAATAACAACATGATTTCTACCCTATTGGGCAAATCGAGATGTGCTGTTGGTTCGTCCAGCAAAATTATGGGTGTATCTTGTGCCAATGCTTTTGCAATCATGGCCCGTTGGCGTTCACCGTCAGAAAGTTCATTCAAATAACAATGTGCTTTGTGTTCCAAATGAACCATTGCAATTATTTCGTTGATAAAAGCATCCTCACTTTCACTCACATTTCCCCACCACGACGTGTGCGGATGACGACCCAACGAAACAATATTATGAACCGTTGCATTCTCAATATCAATGCGTTCCGTAAGTACTAAAGCAATCAACATCGCTTTGTCTTGTTGCGAAAGTTTCGCGGCATCATCTCCATCGATAAGTGTTTTCCCAGAAATAGATTTCTGCAATCCAGCCAAAGTCCGCAACAGAGTTGATTTACCACTCCCATTTGGACCAATAAGACATACCAATTCACTGGCTCGCAATTTCAGTTGCAAATCAGGTTGAATAATGTTGGTTTTACCTTTTTTATGGTAACCAATGGACAGATTTTGAGTACTAAGAATGGCCATTATTCCTTATTAATATGGTATATTTTTGTTTTTTAAAAATCTTCAATTTGCTATTGTTTTGCTCGTGAATTCAAAGTTTCTCTTGTGAAAACAAATTTTAATTTGCTTGATAACTTCTCGCTAAACCAATAATCTTCAGCACTAAAACCTATCAATTCCTCTACTTCTTCAATTCTATTATCAACAATATAACGAGCCATCAATCCACGTGCTTTTTTTGTATACATCACAATAGATTTGTATTCCTCGTCTTTTATTTCCAGAAATTCAAAATCAATCACATCGGCATTTAGCAATTTTCTGTCAATCGAATTAAAGTATTCTCCCGAAGCTAAATTTAGTATTACTTTCGGTTTCCCTGAAGCTTTTACGGCTTTGTTGACTGAATTCGTGAGTTGTTCTCCCCAAAAAGCATAGAGGTTTTTTCCTTTTGAAGTCGGAAGTTTTGTGCTGATTTCCAATCGATAAGGCTGAATTAAATCCAACGGACGCAAAATGCCATACAAACCAGAAAGGATTCGTAAATGCGATTGCAAATATACAAAATCATCTTCAGATAAACTGCCAGCATCCAATCCATGAAAAACCTCGCCATTAAAAACCATTACTGCTTGCTTGGAATTTTCTAGAGTAAATGGTCTATGCCAATTAAAATAACGGTCGGCATTCAGTTGAGACAGATTAGAATTGATTCCCAACAGCTTGGATAAATCAAACGCCGACAACTGCCTCATTTCATTTACCAATGTTTCAGCTTCATTCAAGAATTCTGGTTGTGTAAAATCTTTCAGCAATTGCTGCGATGAGAAATTTTGTATTTTAGCGGGAGAAAGAACTATAAGCATTTACTATTTACCATTAAAAAACTGGTTCTTAAATTCCAAAAAGTTGAATAAGTAGCTATAAAAAAAAATGGACTCACCATATAGATAAGCCCATCTTTTTTTACACCTAATTTAGGAGGTTTATTTTTTTTCCAACATCAAAGTTCTTGTTGGTTGGTCACAAACTTCAGTAGGACCGTAATATTGAACTGGCCCTGGATAAATGTAGCTGGTTTTGTCGTCAGCCCATACTTCACGAACTGATTCAAAATACTTAAATGGTGCACCATCCAAGCGAACCAGCGCTTTTTGAATTACCGGTTTCATTGCTCCGTGGCGTTTTTCCATGTTCATCATGGTGGTAATTGGCACACCGCCAGCAATCCATTCCGCAGCAGGAGCAGTCAAATTACGAACCGATGACATATAACCCGTTTTACCTTCAGAGATCAAAATTGAAGCCGTGTATCCCAATGAATAAGTATAGTCAGCATCAAAGTTTGAAGGAATGGCACAACGGCCTTCATATCCGAAGAAGTGATTAATTGCAGAGAATTTACCTTTATATTTACCTTCAGCTTTCAATTGCGCCAAACGTTTTCCAACCATTTCAATCAACAATTTTTCAGTTTCAATAAGCGAAACCTGAACATTTCCGTGTGGGTCACGGTCCAAAGTCAATTGTTTTGCAATTCCTTTTGGCAAACTACGGTAAACCACGCAGCTGTCAGCAGAAAGCATTCCTTTCACATATTCACGTTTTTCCTCGTCGCCATTCAAAGCATTGAAATCATCGTTATGAGCCAACATATCGTTCAGTTCAGTAATCAACGTTTTCATTGCAGGAATAAATTCAATTAAACCTTCAGGAATCAAAACTGTTCCAAAGTCCAATCCGTGTTTAGCGCGGTTCACCACAACTTTTACGATATCTTCTACCACATCATTCAAAGTCAGGTTTTTAGCTTCAACTTCTTCAGATACGATACAGATATTGGGTTGACTTTGCAAAGCACATTCCAATGTAATGTGTGAAGCCGAACGACCCATCAAACGGATAAAGTGCCAGTATTTTTTTGCTGAGTTGGCATCACGTTGAATGTTACCAATCAATTCTGAATAAACTTTACAAGCGGTATCAAAACCAAATGAAGTTTCAATCATTTCGTTTTTCAAGTCACCATCAATTGTTTTAGGACAACCAATTACCTGAATACCAGATTTTTTCTGAAGATAATATTCAGCCAATACGCATGCATTTGTATTTGAATCATCACCACCAATAACTACGATAGCGTTAATACCCAATTTCTTGCAAATTTCGGCACCATCTTCGTATTGGGCTTCTTCTTCCAATTTCGTACGTCCAGAACCAATGATGTCAAAGCCACCTGTATTGCGATATTCATCAACGATTTCGCTGGTCAATTCAATATATTCGTGTTTCACCAATCCGCTAGGACCTCCTAGAAAACCATACAATTTGTTGTTAGAATTCAAGGCTTTCAAACCATCGAACAATCCAGAAATCACGTTGTGACCACCTGGGGCTTGTCCTCCAGAAAGGATAACGCCAACTCCAACTACTGGATTTTCTTTCTTTGCACCTACTTCGAAAGTAACAATAGGCATTCCATAGGTGTTAGGAAACAATTTTTTGATTTCACTTTGGTCGGCAACCGATTCGGTAGCAGCACCTTCTTTAAGTACAACATTGCCTTTTAACGCAGCAGGAAGTTTGGGTTGATAGCTCGCACGTGCAATTTGTAAAGGGCTTTTAGTCATTGATTTCATAAAAATATAATAGTTTGAAGTTACAATATAACGCTTGTTTTTTTCGAGTGCAAATTTAGCTCTTTTTTTTAAAACGACAAAGATAATTATGTCAAAAAATGATGGTTGAATTTTGATTGAAAAATATGAAATTACTTCAAACTTTTTTAAACCATTTCATACATGGTTAATCACATTTAACCACTTCGTGGTTTTAAGATTTAATAAAACTGCGAACACTAAGCCCAAATATTCCAATCCTCAAACTTTCAAATCTTCAAATCTTCAAACTCTTTAATTATCATTTGGTCACACGGAATAAAAGCACTACCTTTGCGCCCGAATTAAAAACAACTATACGTTGTGAGTAAATGTCCGATTCACACTGCCTTAACCAATGGCAGTACGCTAATCTGAGGGTACACGTTTAATGAATTAAATGAAATCCTTATTGATTTTTGATTTTTGGAGCTCTTTTTAGAAGATGCTGGCACTTAATCAAATTACTAACTAACTAATTTCAGTCATCGAAATTAGGTGTTTATCGCCGGATTACTACTCTTGACGTGTACTAAAACAAACAAAATGACATTCAGAGAATTAAATTTGAAAGAAGAGATTCTGTCGGCTATCGAAGAACTCGGCTACGAGAATCCTATGCCCGTACAGGAAAAAACCATTCCATTTATGTTGGAGCAAACCGCCGATTTAGTGGCACTTGCACAAACAGGAACTGGTAAAACGGCAGCTTTTGGGCTTCCAGTATTAAACCTGATTGACACACAACGCAAGCAAGTACAAGCTTTGGTACTTTCACCAACCCGCGAATTGTGTATCCAAATTGCAAACGACCTTAAAGGTTACTCCAAAAACATGCGCGGATTGAAAGTCGTGGCTGTATATGGTGGCGAAGACATTCGTACGCAATTACGTCAATTGGACACTGCACCACAAATCATTGTGGCAACACCAGGTCGTTTAATCGACTTAATTGAACGCGGAAAAGTTGAATTGGGTGCTGTTGACTACCTTGTTCTTGATGAAGCGGATGAAATGTTGAACATGGGTTTCAAAGAAGACATTGAAACTATCCTTGAACGCACCCCCGACACACGACGCACTATGCTTTTCTCGGCTACTATGCCTAAAGAAATTGCAAATATTGCAAAACGTTACATGAAGAATTTCGAAGAAATTACTGTTGGAACGAAAAATGCAGGTGCTGAAAATGTAGAACACATCTATTATGTATCACAAGCCAAACAACGTTATTTGGTTTTGAAACGTATTGTGGATTTGAACCCTGATGTTTACGGTATTGTTTTTTGCCGTACCCGTATGGAAACCAAAGAAGTAGCCGATAAATTGGTGCACGATGGTTACAATGCAGATGCACTTCACGGTGATTTATCGCAAGCACAACGTGACTCGGTAATGCAAAAATTCCGTATCCGTAACGTACAATTATTGGTTGCTACCGATGTGGCTGCTCGTGGATTAGATGTGAGCGACTTGACACATGTTATCAATTACAATTTACCTGATGATGTGGAAATTTACACACACCGTAGCGGTCGTACAGGTCGTGCCAACAAAAAAGGTGTTGCAGTTTCAATTATCCATTCTAAGGAACTTTTCAAGATAAAAGATATTCAACGTATGCTCAAAAAGACTTTTGAGCAACAACAAATACCTAACGGACTAGAAGTTTGCAAGAAACAATTGTTCCACCTTATCGACCGCATGGAAAAAGTGGACGTGAGCGAAGAGCAAATTGAAACGTACATGCCACAGATTATGACGCAATTGGAATACCTCAGCAAAGAGGAATTACTAAAACGTTTCGTATCGTTGGAATTCAACCGTTTCTTGAGCTATTACAAAAACACTGAAGATTTAAATTTGCCAGAACGCGGATTCCGTGATCGTCCAGAACGTGGAGAAAGAAGTGATCGTGGTGAAAGAGGAGAGCGTGGCGAACGTGGTGGAAAACCAGGAGGCCGAGTTCGTCTGAAAATGAATGTTGGCGACCGCGAGGGTGTTGACGCAAAACGTTTATTGGGAATTATCAACGATGTTACAGGCGACAAATCAATCAATATCGGTGCTATTGAAGTAACCAATAAATTTACGTTCTTTGATGTATTTGCCGACCAATTGGATCAGGTAGTTACTGCATTTGCCGGACAAACCGATGTAGAAGTAACGGAAGCAAAAGGAAGCAAACAATTCGACGACCGTAAATCTGATTACCGTCCACGCAGTGGCGGAAGTGGTGGCGGTGGCGGCGAACGCAGAAGCAGTGGTGGTTCTGGTGGTTCAAGCGGCGGATATCGCGGTGGTGACCGTAGCGAACGTCCAGCAAGTAGCCGTCCAGCATCAAGTAGTGCCGGTGGTGACAAACCTTGGAGAAATCGTGAATTAAGCGACCGTAGCAGCAGCCGTCCCTCAGGTGGTGGTGGCAGTGACCGTCGCAGCAGCGGTGGCGGTTCAAGTTCTGGTGGTGGATACAAAAAAAGATACTAATTAGTTGATAGTTAATAGTTGACAAATAATAGTTTATAGAAATAAAAAACGGATGGCTCGTAATGGGTTATCCGTTTTTTTTGGTTGTACATTGTTTAAACCTAAAACAATAAAATATAAAAATCAAACCTTGAGAATTTACGCATCATATATTGAGTAAAATCAATCAACACTTTGAGCAAAATAAGTTAATTACATGTAATCTACTCATATAAAACCACTTGTAATTAAATACAAAATAATTTCAACTTCAAAACAAGAAATACATTTTAAATTCTGGTCAATTTGAAATAAAAAGAAACTCCAAATTTCGTATATCAAAATATATTGAGTAGTTTTGCATAAGTAATTGAGTAAAAACACTCATTATATTGAGCAAAATATGTTAATATGATAGAACGAGTTTATATACAGCAGCTTGCAGAGCGAATTTTGGAGCCACGAAACTTCATTCAAGTGGCTGTGGGACCTCGTCAAGTAGGAAAAACGACCATGATACTCCAACTTTTAAAGGATACTGCCATCACCAATACATTTGAATCGGCAGATGCTGTACTTAATTCAAGTTCAGAATGGATTCAGCAAGTTTGGGAATCAGCACGTTTAAAAATGAAATTGTATAAAAACGAGGAACATCTATTGGTAATTGACGAAGTTCAAAAAATTGATAATTGGAGCGAAATCATTAAACAACAATGGGATAGGGATACTCGTGAAGGAACGAATATTAAGGTTGTTTTGCTAGGTTCATCACGTTTATTGATTCAAAAAGGATTAACAGAATCCCTGGCAGGTAGATTTGAAACGTTGTATTTGGGTCATTGGTCATTTCCGGAAATGGAAGCCGCATTTGGTTGGACATTAGAGCAATATGTGTATTTTGGTGGTTATCCAGGTTCAGCGTCATTGATTAAAGACGAGCAACGTTGGAAGAATTATATAAAAGATGCATTGATTGAAACGAGTATTTCCAAAGATATTCTAATGCTTACGCGTGTTGACAAACCAGCATTACTAAAACGTCTTTTTGAATTGGGAGCATTGTATTCTGGACAAATTCTTTCATATACAAAATTGATGGGGCAACTACAAGATGCGGGAAATACAACCACATTATCTCATTATCTGCATTTACTTTCGGACGCAGGATTACTGGGTGGAATTGAAAAATATGCAGGTACGGTTTTAAAAACTCGTTCTTCTAGTCCTAAATTTCAAGTATTTAACAATGCCTTATTGTCAGCACAATCACCATACATGTTTACGGAAATAGCAACCAATCCAAAGGAGTGGGGACGATTAGTTGAATCTTGTGTAGGAGCACATTTGATGAATCATTCATATTCAGAAAGATACGATATTTTTTATTGGAGAGAAAGCAATGCGGAAGTAGATTTTGTGATTGAAAGAAATGAAAAAATCATTGCCATAGAGGTGAAAAGTGGACGACGAGGTGAAAACAAGGGAATGAGTGTTTTTGCTCAGAAATTCAAGCCACAAAAAGTGTTATTGGTGGGAACTGGAGGCATTAGCATTGAGGATTTTTTGAGAATAAATCCAATTGAGCTTTTCTAAGAACTAAAAAAACGGATATCTCAAATAAGAGTTATCCGTTTTTTATTTTCTTTCTATAGTGATAATCAATTAATTCAATGCCAAAGTAGGTTTCACAATTTTAGCCTTAATAATCTTAGTTTCAACATCAATATCCATCAAAATGGTATCACCAGCTTCCAACTCACCACCCAAAACAACATCTGCCAATTCGTCTTCCAAGTATTTTTGAATAGCACGCTTTAACGGACGAGCTCCATATTGTACATCATATCCTTTTTCGGCAATGTAATCTTTGGCTTCAGATGTCAATTCAAGTTTGAAACCCATTGCAATCACACGACTAAACAAACCTTTCAGCTCCAAGTCTATAATTTGTGCTATAGACTCTTTGCTTAATTGGTCAAACATAACCACATCGTCCACACGATTCAAAAATTCAGGAGCAAACGCTTTGTTCAATGCTTTTTGGATCACACCACGTGAAAATTCAGAATCTCCTTCAGGTGTTGACGAAGTTGTAAATCCAACTCCTTTGCCAAAGTCCTTCAACTGACGCGTTCCCACGTTGGAAGTCATGATGATAATGGTATTTTTGAAATCTATTCGGCGACCCAAACTGTCAGTCAAGCGACCTTCGTCCATTACTTGCAGTAAAATATTAAACACATCAGGATGCGCTTTTTCAATTTCGTCGAGCAAAATGATTGAATATGGTTTGCGACGCACTTTTTCGGTCAATTGTCCGCCTTCTTCGTAACCCACATATCCTGGAGGTGCTCCAATAAGTCTAGAAACACTGAACTTTTCCATGTATTCACTCATGTCCACACGAATCAACGAATCGGCACTATCGAACATAAACTCAGCTAATATTTTAGCCAAATGCGTTTTTCCAACACCAGTCGGACCTAAGAAAATAAACGAACCAATTGGTTTGCTAGGATCTTTCAGTCCAATTCGATTTCTTTGAATGGCTTTTACAATTTTGTTTACCGCTTCATCTTGTCCTATCACTTTATTTTGCAATACTTCTTTCATTTGACGCAATTTCAAACCTTCAGCTTGTGCTATGCGCTGAACAGGAATGCCCGACATCATGGCAACTACCTCGGCAACTTGCTCTTCATCAACTGTTTCCGGATGCAATTGCGCTTCTTGCTCCCACCGTTTTACGGCGTCTTCCAACTGATATTGCGTTTGCTTCTCTTGGTCGCGTATTGGGCCAGCCAGTTCGTATTTCTGGTCAGAAAGCACTTTCATTTTTTCTTTACGCAACTCTTCAATGCGTTTTTCCAAAACTTCTATTTCCACTGGAACAGACACAGTGCCTATATGAACACGTGAACCAGCTTCGTCGAGTGCATCAATGGCTTTATCAGGGAAACATCGGTCGGTAATATAACGGTCGGTCAAGTGCACGCAAGCTTTTATAGCATCTGGCGTATATCTCACATTATGGTGATACTCATAACGATCCTGAATATTTTCAAGAATCTGCAAAGTTTCATCAGCAGTGGTTGGATCCACCATTATTTTTTGGAAACGACGCTCCAAAGCACCGTCTTTTTCAATACTTTTGCGATATTCGTCCAAAGTGGTAGCACCCACGCATTGAATTTCACCACGTGCCAGTGCTGGTTTCAGCATATTGGCAGCATCCAGCGAACCTGGAGCACCACCAGCACCAACAATGGTATGAATTTCGTCTATAAATAAAATCACATCTGGATTCTTCGACAATTCGTTCAAAATGGCTTTAATACGTTCTTCAAACTGACCACGATATTTAGTACCAGCCACAATTGAAGCCATATCAAGCGAAACCACACGTTTATCGAACAATACTCGAGAAACACGACGCTGAATTATCCGCAGTGCCAAACCTTCCACAATAGCCGATTTGCCAACTCCTGGATCACCAATAAGTACAGGATTGTTCTTTTTGCGGCGACTAAGAATTTGTGCCAAGCGTTCAATTTCTCGATTACGCCCAACAATTGGGTCCAACCGATTTTCCAACGCAGCTTTTGTAATATCTGTGCCAAATGTGTCCAATGCAGGCGTATCACTTTGCTTTGCTCCTACTGAAGAGGATGGTGCTTTCTTCTTACGACGTGGATCATCATCTTCGTCTTCATCATCCTGAAAACTAGAACCCATACGTACATCTTTTGGCTCTTCAATGAATGCCTTGGCAAGGTCATAAGTCATATTTTCAGCCAATAAAACATCTCCCGCCAAATTATTTTTTTCTTTCAATATTGCCAACAGAAGATGTTCTGTATCAGCAGTTTCAATAGACATCGAACGAGTTTCAAGCTCCATTATTTTCTTAATCTTTTCGGTACTTTTCAAGTTTGGAATTTCTTCTCCACTTGGTTCAGCATCAGTTTTTATCTGGCTTTCAATGGTTTGCTTTATTTTTGATAAATTTACATGCGAACCATTTAATATATCTATGGCTTTTCCACTACCGTTACGCAAAATGCCCAACAGTAAATGCTCTGGCCCTACATAGTTATTTCCAAGTCTTTCAGCCTCTTGCGAACTGTAAAGAAGCACATTATGTAATTGTTCTGAATAGTTGACTGTCATATAAAAAGGTGTTTAAAATTGGTTTCGCGTTCCATGATCCGCGTTAGGTTTAATAACCTACAACTGTTCCTATTCTCATTTGTTCATTAGTTCACAAAAATAGAAATAATTAATTGAGAATTGATGTATTGGAATTAAATATTAAGAATAAATAATTGCATGATATTTTTCATCATTTATTACAACCAATCAAAAACAATACCAATTAATAAAAGATTTTTTTTTCGGTAATTTTGTCAGTATGACACAAGAAATGATTTTTTTCTGTAGATTTGCGGGCTGAAAATTAGAATGTGAAATTATCGACATACTATTTTCAAATAGAAAACAAACAAATTAAACAAATAGTTTATGTCTGAACGAATTCCTTCTTCATTGCGCGAATCATCTTTTGCCAGATGGTCTGCGCTTGCCATTGTATCATTCACCATGTTTTGCGGCTATTTTTTAGCCGATGCAATGAGTCCGTTAAAACCTTTATTGGAAAGCCAATTATTGTGGGACAATATTGATTATGGCATTTTCACCAGTGCTTATGGCTGGTTCAATGTTTTTCTAATGATGTTGATTTTCAGTGGAATTCTGCTTGATAAAACTGGCGTTCGTTTCACCGGACTACTTTCAACGGTTGTTATGGTTGTTGGAGCAAGTATTAAGTATTTTGCGATTTCCCATTTCTTTCCTGAAGGAATGGCGCCCATTTTTGGTATAAAAGCCCAAGTGATGTTTGCTGCCTTGGGATATGCCATTTTTGCGGTAGGAATTGAAACGATTGGAATAACCATTTCTCGTATTATAGTCAAATGGTTTAAAGGAAAGGAAATGGCTTTGGCAATGGGGCTGAATGTTGCATTTGCCCGCATGGGAACATTATTGGCTGTGGCCATTCCACTTCCTATTGCTAAATACTTTGGAGATGTTTCTATCCCAATTTTATTTGGTGCATTGCTGCTTTGTATTGGATTAATAGTCTATATTGTTTATGTGCGCATGGATATAAAATTGGAAAAATCCGAAGCACATATTCAAAAGGACGATGAGGAACCATTCAAAATATCAGACATTTTAAGCATTATCACCAATAAAGGTTTTTGGCTGATTGCTTTGCTGTGCGTATTATTTTATTCAGCAGTTTTCCCTTGGATAAAATTCGCTACCGACCTGGTAATCAACAAATACCATGTAAATCCCGATTTGGCTGGCTTAATTCCAAGCGTATTGCCATTGGGAACACTTTTTCTAACTCCATTTTTCGGAAATTTATATGACAAAAAAGGAAAAGGAGCTACCATCATGATTATCGGTGCTTTACTATTGATTCTGGTTCACGGTATTTTTTCCATACCCTTCTTGAACAATTGGAAATTGGCAATGGCCGTAACCGTGGTTCTCGGAATTGCATTGTCACTTGTACCGTCGGCAATGTGGCCTTCTGTTCCTAAAATCATTCCCGAAAAGCAACTTGGAACTGCTTATGCACTAATTTTTTGGATTCAAAACTGGGGCTTAATGGGAGTTCCACTGTTAATAGGAATTGTATTGAGCAACACCAATCCAACAGTTTCGCAAGCAAAAGAAACCGTAAAAAGTGCTGTTACCGAAACATACACCCAATTACAACCCAAACTGAACCTTAATAAAATCGAATTTGATAAAGCTATAGACGGAACAACAACTCGTCTTATCAATCAAGTATTGGTGAATACTGAATATGAAGGTAAGCAAGACACAGTTGGTTTTGGAAGCTTTAAAAAGGAATTGGTTATGGTTAATCTTCAAGCGGTACAAAATCTACAACAAGTGGACAGCAAGAAACAAACGTTACAACAAGTGGAAGATGCCTGCGTAGATGCGGGATATGCTGCTATCGACAAAAAACAAATTGCATTGCGTTATGACTATAGTAAAGCCAATTTGATATTCATGATTTTTGGTGTTCTGGCATTCATTGTTGCCTTTATGCTAAAAGCCGAGGACAAGAAAAAGGGTTATGGTCTTGAATTACCAAATATGAAAAAATAGAATATTTGATAAATAATATTTAGTTAGAGACCTTGCATGCAAGGTCTCTTTTTGTAATGTATCAACAAAATTATTTTCTCTATTCAAAAAAAAAGAGTATTTTTATACTCTCAAAAAAAGACAAATCCAAAACATAGAATATAATGGAAAACAATGCTTTACAAATGGAAGTGATAGCCAAAGCTCAAACTTGGCTTACCGGAAATTACAACGAAGAAACAAAAAACGACATTCGTCGCATGATTGATGCCGATGATAAAACCGAATTAATCGAGTCGTTTTACCGAAATTTAGAGTTTGGAACAGGTGGTTTACGTGGAATTATGGGAGCGGGAACCAACCGCATGAACATTTATACTGTTGGAGCTGCTACTCAAGGTTTAAGTAATTATTTGATAGCCCAATTTCCAAATGTGCCACAAATTAGCGTAGTTATTGGACACGATTGCCGCAACAATAGTCGCTTGTTTGCAGAAATTTCTGCTAATATATTTTCTGCCAATGGCATTAAAGTTTATCTTTTCGAAGACCTCCGTCCTACTCCAGAAGCTTCATTTGCCATTCGTCAACTGGGCTGCCAAAGTGGAATTATCCTTACAGCATCCCACAATCCAAAAGAATATAACGGCTACAAAGCCTATTGGGACGATGGTGCACAAATGATTGCACCGCACGATGAAAATGTAATTTTGGAGGTAAACAAAATTAGCAGTGTGGATGACATCAAATTTGAAGGAAATCCTGCTTTAATCGAAATAATTGACGAAGAAATTGACAAAGCATTTATTGAAGCTATAAAAGGGATTACGCTATCACCAGATGCCATCAAACGCAATAGTGATTTAAAAATCGTTTATACTCCTATCCACGGAACAGGTGTTAGATTGATTCCTAGGGCATTGCGGGAGTTTGGATTTACCAATATCATAAACGTTCCTGAGCAAGATGTGACAAGTGGTGATTTTCCAACTGTTCTATCACCAAATCCGGAAGAACCCGCTGCTTTGGATATGGCTGTAAAAAAAGCAATTGCTACCGATGCAGACATCGTAATGGCTTCAGACCCAGATGCTGACCGACTTGGAATTGCTGTAAAGAACGACAAAGGTGAATGGATATTGGTAAACGGTAATCAAACAGCTTTACTATTCATTTATTATTTAATCCGTCGATGGAAAGAACTGGGTAAAATTACGGGTAATGAATACGTGGTAAAAACCATTGTTACTACTGAGATCATCAAACAAATAGCTGAACGCAATGGTGTAGAAATCTTCGATTGTTTCACTGGTTTTAAATGGATTGCAGCTGTTATTCGTGAAAACGAAGGCAAAAAACAATACATTGGCGGTGGTGAAGAAAGCTATGGCTTCCTTCCAGAAGAATTTGCACGTGACAAAGACGCCGTTTCGTCATGTGCCTTAATGGCAGAGATTGCTGCTTGGGCAAAAGACAATGGAAAAACTCTTTTCGAACAATTGCAAGATATTTACGTAGAATATGGTTACGGAAAAGAAAAAGGTATTTCGGTAGTTCGCAAAGGAAAATCGGGTGCTGAAGAAATTATTCAAATGATGACGAATTTCAGCAACAATCCTCCAAAAGAAATTGCTGGGTCTAAAGTTGTTATTATCAAAAACTATGAAACGTTGAAAATGACCAATGTAGCTACAGGAGAAGTTTCTGACTTGATTATGCCAGCTACATCTAATGTATTGCAATACTTTACGGAAGATGAAACTAAAATCTCCGTTCGTCCTTCGGGAACAGAACCTAAAATTAAGTTCTATATCGAAGTTCGTGGTGAAATGAAATCAAGAGCAGAATATGATGCTGCCGATGCAGCTGCCAATCAAAAAATTGAAGCGGTAAGGGCTTCATTGGGAGTTTAATACGACATTAAATTGTTTTCGACATTTTTAAAAACCCGTCATTCATTTATTTGGATGACGGGTTTTTTAAATTATTTACGCTATTAATTTGAACCGATCAAATTTTTATTTAAAAATTCATATTCATTTTTCAATCTCAATAGAAAAATAATCCGATAATACAGTTTCATTAGATTTATAGTTTGATTTTCTATCAAATAAATTATCTTTGTGTAAGAAAATTCTACAATATTGAAAATTAACCATATGAAGGAGTATTTAGTATGAAATTCACATTCAAAATTAAAGCTGTACTATTTGCCATTATTATTTTTGTAATTATGTCTTTGGTTTCATGGCTCGTTGCAAGACACACCGAACAAGAATTGCGAAATGTGCTACTTACGCAAACGAAAATTGGAGCACAAGCCATCAATATCGAACGTATAAAAAATCTGACCGGCACACAAATTGACTTAAAATCAGAAGATTACATTCGACTTAAGGAGCAATTTGCCAATATGATGAAAGCCGACAAAAATTTACGATTTATTTATCTTATGGGCATGAACAAAAAGAACGAAGTGTTTTTTTATGTTGATGATAAACCAAAAGGTGATAAGGAAGAATCACCTCCAGGTAGCATTTATAGTGAAGCACCCCAAGAATTTAAAGACGTAATGAAAACTGGCATTGCAACGGTTGAGGGACCTTCTACAGACTCATGGGGTACTTATGCTAGTGGATGTGCACCAGTTATAGACCCTAAGACTGGACAAACTATTGCCATATTAGCAATAGATTTTGATGCAAAAACATGGTATTGGGAGATTTTTTCACGCGCATCATTACCTGTAGGACTAATACTAATGTTAATGATGGGTGGTATTGCTTACTATATTTCGAATATAAGAGGTAGGCAGTTAAAAGAAAGTGAAAAAAAACTAAAAACCATAATAGAAACATCCCCTGATGGAATAGTAATATGTGGATTAGACGGAGATCTACAGTTTGTAACTTCTCAAACCGTTTCCATTTTGGGTTATGAGTCGGCAGATGAACTTATTGGCAAAAGCACAAAAGAGTTAATGCATCCGAATTTTCTGGATGAAGTTGTAAAAATAACGAATGGTATAGTCAACGGAAATTTAACAGGAGCTGTAGAATATTTAGTTTTAAAAAAAGATGGCAATTCTCTTTGTGTAGAAGCCAATGCAAGTGTACTGAAGGATGCTAAAAATCAGCCTATTGGACTGTTATATATTCTTCGAGACATTACGAATAGAAAAAAAACAGAGGAAAATCTAGTCCAAATTAGCCAACGTCTAACCTTGGCTACCAAAGCTGGCGGAGTTGGAATTTGGGATTATGACCCTATCAATAATATTCTATTGTGGGATGACCAAATGTTTGACCTTTATGGAATTGAAAAAGCTAATTTTGGTGGTGCTTATGAAACATGGATTGCTGGGGTTCATCCAGATGATGTAGAAATGGGAAATGCCGAAATTCAAATGGCAATAAATGGAGAAAAAGATTTTGACACTGAATTTAGAGTGGTTTGGCCAAATGGAACTATCCATAATATTAAAGCACTTGCTACTGTAATACGCGACCAATCAGGAACAGCAATAAGGTTAATTGGGACAAATTGGGACATTACTGAGAAGAAAAAAGTAGAAGAAGAACTACAAAAAGCTGTTATAGCTGCTGAGGCTGCAAGTAAGGCCAAATCTGAGTTTTTGGCGAATATGAGCCATGAAATACGCACACCGCTCAATGGCGTTATTGGTTTTACCGATTTACTTAAAACAACACCACTCTCTCAAGTTCAGGAGTTATATGTGAAAAATGCAAATGCTTCTGGGCATACACTTTTGGGTATTATCAATGATATTCTTGATTTTTCAAAAATAGAAGCAGGTATGTTGGATTTAGATATCAACAAAACTGATATGTTCGAACTATTGGGTCATAGTGTAGATGTAATCAAATACGCAGTAGGTAAGAAAGATATTGAAATGTTGCTTGATATTGATAAAGAAATGCCTCGTTTTGCGGCAGTTGATACTGTTCGACTAAAGCAAATATTGTCAAACCTTTTATCAAATGCAGTAAAATTCACTGAAGCAGGTGAAATTGAACTCAAGGTAAAATACGACAAATTGACAAATAACAATGGTCGATTTAGATTTTCAGTAAGTGATACAGGAATTGGCATTAACCCAGAACAGCAGGAAAAGCTGTTCAAAGCATTTAGTCAAGCAGATAGCTCTACAACTAGAAAGTATGGTGGAACAGGTCTTGGATTGATAATTTCGGAGTTGATAGCAAAGAAAATGGATAGTCAAATAAAAATAGAAAGTACTTTGGGCAAAGGATCAACTTTTTACTTTGAAATTGAAACAACCGTTGAATATGGTCAAAAAATCGATGCAACTGCCATGAAATCAATTAAACGTTGTTTGGTTATCGATGATAACGAAAACAACAGAATTATACTTGAGGATACACTGGCCAATTGGAGAATTGATTGTGTGAGCAGTGACAATGGACTTTCTGCATTGAAAATAATTGACACATCCGAGATACCATTCGATGTAGTTATTTGTGACTATCATATGCCGTTATTGGATGGTTTAGAAACAATTAAAATGATTCGTAATAATCTTAATATATCACCTGAAAAACTACCAATAATACTTTTACATTCTTCATCAGATGATGCTGAACTACACAAAAAATGTGATGAATTGGGAGTTCGTTTTAGATTAACGAAACCTGTAAAATCAGATGAATTATTTAGTTATTTATGTAATATGCAGAGTCCTACAAATGCCATTGAGAATGCAGAGGCGATAGAAGTAGCAGATATAGAGGCAAATACAGAAACTGAAAATAAAGGTACAATTCTTATAGCGGAGGACAATGAGTTTAACATGATGTTGGTGAAAGTACTAGTTTCAAGAATTACTCCAGAGGCTAGAATTATTGAAGCCGCAAACGGTTATGAAGCCGTAACGCTTTATGAATCAGAACAACCTGAGCTTATTCTGATGGATATGCAGATGCCTGAAATGAGTGGCGTGGAAGCGACTTTAAAAATTAGAGAAATGGAACAAAACACAAAAAAACATGTTCCAATAATTGCATTAACTGCTGGTGCTTTGAAAGAAGAAAAAGAAAAATGTATGGCTGCTGGAATGGATGATTTTTTAACAAAGCCAATTGAGCAAGAGAAACTTGAACAGTTGATCAACTATTATTTAAGCAAATAATCATACCTATTTTCGGATTGCTGAAAAATCATTTCAGCAATCTATATTCATTAAATGTTACTTCTTGCCATTCATTATGTATTAATTGCTGCATGGTTTTGAATCCTGCTTTTTTCAATGCATCAAAAGTGGGTTCAAATCCATCAATTACATTCTTTGGATAATGACAATCGGAATTGACCATTATTGGAATTTTCATCTCATTTATTAAAGAGTAGAACTGTTGATGTGGATAGGTAAATCCTTTTTTGAATAAAGATTTCGTATTGATTTCCAGTATCATGCCTTTTTCTTTTACCAATTGTAGAGCATCTCCCACAAGGTTTATATACCATAGTGCATTAATATCAAAGGCTTTATAATTTGATGCGTTGAGTGATATTTTATCAAAATGTCCTATAATGTCAAATCCACCTTTTTGAATCATTAAACTTGTAACTTCATAGAAACGCTTTACTGCAAGATTAATATCATCATTATAAACTAGTTTCAATGCTATATCAAAGTCTTTAAATTCACCATCAATACAGAAATATTGGTTATCATCAATTTTGTCCAAATAATGTATTGAACCTATCAAATAATCAAAGGTTTTACCTTGGAAGAAATCATTTTCAATACTTGAGCAATTATCAATATAATCAACTTCTAACCCAAAATACAATTGTAATATATTCTTGTATTTTATTTTTAATCTATTGAATTCTAATTTATAATCATCAAAATCCTCTTCTTTCATTGTCCATTTAGTAAGAAATGGAAGTGGTGCATGTGAAGAAAAACCATAGCTTTTAATATCTGCGGCGATAGCAAATTCTACAAATTCCTCCATTGGACTTCGTCCATCACAAAACGTACAATGACTATGATAATTTGACCAATACATGATTTTCATTTAAGATTTTACAAATATAAAAAAAATAATTCACATATTGAACTGAAAAATAAAGTTGTGAACAAAAAAACTATAGTTCTTCATTTTTGTTTGACTATGCAGAATGATTACCTTTGCTAAACATATAACAAAATTCGATGAACGATTCAAACTCTTACACTCTCTATAACAAGAAAAAAGAACGCTACCTTAACTATAATCAGGTATTAAAAGCCGAATTCACAGAACGGGTGCAGAAAATATCCATAAACGCAGGATTTACCTGCCCAAACCGTGATGGAAGTAAAGGAGTTGGGGGTTGTACCTACTGTAATAATCAGACGTTTAGTCCTGCCTATTGCAAACCAAGTAAAAGTGTTAGCCAACAAGTGGAAGAAGGCATTGCATTTTTTCATCATAAATATGCCACCCAAAATTACCTGGCGTATTTTCAGTCATATACCAACACTTACGATGCCATTGACAAATTAAAAGCGATTTACGAAGAGGCTCTCTCCTACCCCAATGTCGTGGGAATTGTTGTGGGAACTCGCCCAGACTGCGTTAATGAAGAATTACTTGATTACTTTGCCGAGCTAAGCAAAAAATACTACGTAATGATTGAATATGGCATTGAATCAACCAATGATGAAACGCTTGAATTCATCAACCGTGGGCATGATTTTGCGTGTGCCGAGAAAGCCATCAATGATACTGCGAAACGTGGGATAAGGACTGGTGCGCATATTATTTTGGGATTACCCAAGGAAGATAGGGAAACAGTCCTATCACACGCAGTGAAACTATCAAAACTGCCACTAACAGCACTCAAAATTCATCAGTTACAATTGGTGAAGGGTACAAAAATGTCCAGGCAATTTGTCGAAAATCCAGAATGGTTTAATTTATACACTGCAGCAGAATATGTTGATTTAGCAATTGATTTTATCGAGCTTTTGAATCCCAAAATTGGTGTGGAGCGTTTTGTTTCTCAATCACCAAAAAGCCTATTGGTTGCACCTGAATGGGGACTAAAAAACTTTGAATTTTTGGCTAAAATCGAAAAACGGTTGGAAGAAAGAGACTCCTGGCAAGGGAAGAAATATATTGTCTAATAGAACTATGGGCAAAATATAAAATAGCCTCCAACTCACAATTTAATTGTAAGTTGGAGGCTATTCAATAAAAAAAATGCTTTTACTTTAGGAGTGCCAATTCCCATTCTTCCTGCTTAAAACCGACCAATACAGTTTCTCCAGAAATCATTATCGGGCGTTTTACCATCAAACCATTCGTCGTCAAAATAGTTATCAATTCATTTTCTGGCAACACTTTTACCTTATCTTTCATGTTATGTTCTTTGTACAGTAGCCCACTTGTATTAAAGAACTTACTGATTGGAAGTCCACTTTGTTTGATCCAGGTTTGTAATTCCAAAACGCTAGGATTTTCTTCTTTTATGGGACGATAAGTATATTGGATATTGTTTGCTTTCAGCCATTTTTCAGCTTTTTGGCAAGTACCACATTTTGGGTAGCAAAGTACTAAAGGAGTTGTTGTCATTGTTTTTAGTCTAAGGTCTAAGGTAGAATGTCTAAAGTCTTTTGACCTTAGACATTTGACCTCAGACTTTTTTTATTTGAATAAAGCTTTAAAAATATCGTTTCCGTTGGAGAATATCAACAATGCAAAAAGTAACATCATACCAGCTGTTTGGGCATATTCCATGAATTTATCATTGGGTTTACGGCCAGTAATTATTTCATAAAGTAGAAATAATACATATCCACCATCCAATGCCGGAATAGGCAAGAAATTCATAAATGCCAGAATAACAGACAATAATGCCGTCATTGACCAAAACACTTGCCAATCCCACGCTTTTGGAAACATTTTTCCAATCGCACCAAATCCACCCAGTTTTTTAGAGCCTTCCTTGGTAAATACCAATTTCATTTGTTTTACGTAACTTGTCAGGGTTTCCCAACCAAGATTGATGCCCGCTGGAATGGCGGCAAAAAAACCATATTCGATACGTTTAGTAGTCAGGTATTTAAAGTATGGATAAAAAGCAACACCTAATTTTCCATTCTCATCTACTTGAGTTTTTGTTTGTAAAGTTTTGCCGTTTCGTACGAAATCCAAGGTTATTATTGCATTCTTGGAAACATCCAATTGAGAAGCAATATCTTGAAAAATAAATAATGATTTTCCGTTTATTCCAATTATACTGTCACCAGCTTGAAGGTTAGCTTTCTCTGCTGAACTTCCAGAAGTAACTTCGGCAATAACAAATGGATGTCGTATTGCAATTAAATCTATTTCGTCAGACGCCAACACTTTTTGGGCAAAATCAACAGGTAACTGTAAGTCAATCTGCTGACTATCTCTTTTTACCGTAACCAATCTCTTTCCTTCAATAAGAATTTTTTCAATCAAATCAGAGCGTTGTTCAACTGCTTGACCATCTACACCTACAACTTTATCACCGTTTTGAAAGCCACTTGCTTGCATGGTTTTAGAGAATTGCAAACCATATTTTGCATTTTCGAGTGGTAGATATTCTTCGCCCCAAGTGTACAAAACAGCTGAATAAATGACCATTGCAAGAATAAAATTCACCAATACGCCACCAATAATAATGGGCAAACGTTTCCAAACTGATTGTGCACGATATTCCCATGGCTGTGGTTCTTCGACCATTTGGGTTGTGTCCATCGATTCGTCAACCATACCGGCAATTTTGCAATAACCGCCCAATGGTAACCAACCAATTCCCCATTCGGTATTGTCGGGATATTTGCGCCAGTCGCCCTCTGGTAGTTCGGACACAGGAATTTGTTCCATCACCGGTTTCTTTTTGTCATCCACCATCACGTCGCCATCAGCATCTAATTTTGGACGTTCATTGGCTGGAACATTCGGTGCGAAAAGTTTCACTTCCCACTTGCCATTGATTTTTTTAGCACGTATCAATGAAAAATTGGGATTGAAAAACATATAAAATTTATCTACACGTACCTTGAACAAACGTGCAAATGCAAAATGACCCAGTTCGTGTAAAACGACTAAAATAGAAAGGCTTAGAATTAATTGAAGTGCCCTGATAAGAAATGTTTCCATAAAATATATTTGGTGATTTGTTTATTTTTTTGTCTCCAGTCTCCAGTCTTCTGACATCAGACTCATTTAATTTTCAATTATTTAATTACTATCATACTCATTATTAAAGTCTGTTGACTGTAGTCAGGCGACCGTAGACTTCATTTTTTCTCCATTAAAAAAAGATATTCATTGTGTTTTCCGTCACTGTTAATCCATTCACTTGTGGAGCGCATATTGCTCATCACATTTTTTTTGTAGTCAATCATTTTAACGTCCAACAATTTTCCAGAAGCAGAAATAATGTCCATTAATTGCTCTTTGGATGCTCTTCCACCCGAACTGTACGATAACATCAAATAACGTGTATTTGTTTGGCAGATTAATTTTCTTAAAGCTTCCATGGCCATAAAATCACCACTTTCGTTCTTTCTAAATTCTTCAAAAACTGAAGCAGAAACATTATCACGTGAATCTTCACGTCTATTTGCCTTACCAAAAATGGCCGGTTTATCATTTTGAATGATGGTTGTCCATAAATGATAATAAGCACCATATCTGACCCTGCTTGGCGGCATTTTTTCATTATTAGAGCCATAAGGCGGATCAAAATACACTAAATCGAATCGTTTATTTTCAACCGTTTTAAATATATCAGCACGAATCACACAATTATTTCCAGAAGTTGTATAACGTTGCGGAAGCTTTAAAAGTATTTCCTTGAACGAACGCGCTGACCAATCGGATAGATAAGCAACGTAATGTCCCAAAGTATTATCCACTTTGTCTAACGCTAAAATCAGACTCGTCAACAACACACATTTGTCTTCCCAAAGCAAATCCATTGCATCAATTTCACTGCGTATGGCATCTAGCTTCTGTGTATTTTTGTTCTGAAAAGGTTTTTTTATGTCAGTAACTGCACCACCATAATTTTCGGTAAACCAACCGTCAATTCCTTGTAAATTATTCAGATAATCAATTTTATCTTGATAAAAAACATCCGATTTATTGGCAATAAGGTAACAAGTTGCAAAAACTTCCGACCATACTGAAATGTCGCTGGAAGTGGTTGAATAACCCAACTGAGCAAATGCTTGCGAAACCCTTGTAGAACCGCTAAAACCATCAAGAACCGAATCAACACCCTCCAACTGACCCACTATTTCAAAAATGTAAGGCAGCAACTTTAATTTTGAACCTGCATATTTAATGCCTTCGGTTTTTGGAATTTTGCCCCCTATCCCGATAGCTATCGGGACCTCCGATAGGGGACTTTCAGTTAGTATCACACATTGATTTTTTTTAGTTATTGTAACTTGGTCTATTTAAAAACTTGATCTTAAATTCCCCCTTCGGTGGTTAGGGGGCTACTAACTCTGTGGTCAAAAATCTTACCAATTCATCTGTTCTTACATAATCATCATAAGTTGGTTTGGCCACAAATTCCGCTTTTGCCATTACAGTTTCAATAATATCGCTCATTTGCAAAAATCCAATTTTATCTTTCAGAAATGCTTCAACCACTATTTCGTTGGCAGCATTCAAAATGCAAGGCATGTTTCCACCTTTGTCCATTGCGTAATAAGCAAAACCGAGATTTCGGAAACGTTCCATATCGGGCTTTTCAAAAGTAAATTGCGAGCACAGGTCAAAATCGAAGCGTGGAAAATTTGTTTTTAAGCGGTCGGGATAAGTGAAAGCGTATTGAATAGGCAATTTCATGTCTGGCATTCCCAATTGTGCTTTGATAGAACCATCGGCAAACTGAACCATGGAATGAATGATGGATTGAGGATGCACCACCACCTGAATTTGGTCGGGCGAAACTCCAAAAAGCCATTTTGCTTCAATAATTTCAAAGCCTTTGTTCATCATGCTTGCCGAATCGATGGTGATTTTGGCACCCATGTCCCAATTTGGATGTTTTAGGGCTTGAGCTACGGTAACATTTTCCAGTTCGTGCATCGATTTGGTGCGAAAAGGTCCGCCCGAAGCAGTTAGAATCAATTTCTCGATTGGATTATTTCCTTCGCCTGCCAAGCATTGAAAAATGGCTGAATGTTCTGAATCGACAGGCAGAATGGCTGCATTACTTTTAGCCGCCAAGTCACAAATTAATTCACCAGCCACCACCAAAGTTTCTTTATTGGCCAACGCGATTTTTTTTCCTGCTTTAATAGCATTCATCGTTGGTTTTAAACCCGAATACCCTACCATGGCAGTAAGTACAATGTCAATAGGCTGCATTTCTGCAACTTGCGCAATGGAATCTGCACCTGCAAAAACTTTTATTGGCAAATCAGATAAAGCATCTTTCAGTTGATTGTAATGGCTTTCGTTGCCGATTGCCACCATTTCGGGATTAAATTTGCGCGCTTGCTGAATAAGCAAATCAATATTATTGTTTGCAGTTATTGCGTAAACTTCAAACAATGAATCGTTTGCAGCTATCACTTCCAGCGACTGAGTGCCGATGGAACCCGTAGAACCTAAAATTGCTATTTGTTTTTTTGGATTTGTCTTCATGTGTTCTTTCAAAATATAATAACTTCCTCAGGATTAACTGCTTTTCCTTGTTTCCAAAGTTCAAAATAAAATTGAGCGCCGGCTTTTTTTCCTGAAGTATCACCAGTAATGGCAATACCTTCTCCTGCTTTTACCGAATCGCCAACTTTACTTAGCAAACGAGTATTATTTTTATAAATAGAAATATAATTATTTTCATGTTGCACTTCAATAACCCAACCAAAATCGAAGGTAAATCCAGCATATATAACCGTTCCACCCAAAACACTCACCACGGTCTCATTTGGTGATGTTATCAAAAAGATGCCATATTGTTGTTCTGCTAGGTTAAATGAAGTAGAAATAACCCCACGTGTTGGTCTGAAAAACACGTACATATTCTCATTTGGTTTACTATCAATGCTTGCCAAATTATATTTTTCTTCCTTTTCAAATTTCTCGGTGAATTCTTTTTCTGCATTTGTTTTATCGACAAAACTTTGCGCTCTCTCTTTCAATGCAATGGAATCTAGTGATGCGATAGAGTCAGGTTTCATGTTGCCGGTTATAATTCCCTTTACAATGTCCATATAACCTTCTTGCAAATCAATCTGCTTCACAAGTGAGTCGACACGCATTGACTCTTGAATAATTTGATTTCTATTTCCTGACTCACCATAGCCTGGCAAATAACGCGCTATTGAAGTATTGAAAATCAGTATAGTAAGAATGATAAAGGTAAGAAAAATAAAAGTAATAACATACATAAAAACACTGTATCGCGACAATCGAACATGCCACGATTCCTCCAAAGTGTTTTCATTCATAATGGAAACACGATATTTAAATCGCATTTTTTGAATGAAAGGTTTTAGTCTGTTTATTCTTTTCTTCATTAAATCTCTATTCTAAAAGCCAAAAGCGTACAAAAGTAACGAAATAAGAAATATAAACAAAATGGTTGATTAACGTTTAAACTGATTATTTCAAGGAATTACCATGTTATACGAGTCTTATTGATTTTTTTATTTCTTTATACCTGATTTTTATTACTTTTGCAACAGATATGAACAAAAAATAACCAACCAATGACACGAATCGGAATACTTTCGGATACACACGGCATGTTGGATGACCGCATTCTTGAACATTTTGCCAACTGCGACGAAGTTTGGCATGCTGGGGATTGGGGATCGTTGGATGTAGTAAACAAATTAAGAGCTTTCAAACCCTTACGAGGTGTATGGGGAAATATAGACAGCTACGAAACCCGTGCGGTTTTTCCTCAGCACAACCGATTTATCTGCGAAGGTGTTACCGTTTGGCTCACCCACATTGGTGGCTACCCCGGCAACTACGACAAATTAGTGCGGCCGCTAATTTTCCAAAAGCCCCCGAAATTATTTGTTTGTGGACATTCTCACATATTAAAGGTGCAATACGACAAAACCCTTAACTTACTGCACATCAATCCAGGAGCAGCTGGGAAATCTGGTTTCCACAAAGTACAAACATTGGTACGTTTTGAAATTGATGGTGAAAAAATTCAAAATTTGGAAGTGATTGAACTGAAATTGAATGGTGTAGAAAAACTTTTGTAATATTCTCAAACCAGATATTCGGTCGGATCAAAACCTTCCAGTGCCTCTTTTCGTTCAACGCAAGTTCCGCAGGTTCCGCAATGAATTTCCTGACCATTGTAACACGAATACGTATTTTCAAATGGCACATAGATTTCTTTTCCAAGCAAAGCAATTTCGCGTTTTGTAAGGTTAGTCATTGGGGCAAAAATTTCTACATGGTTATAGGTACCAAAGTTAATAGCATCATTCATACTTTTAATAAAATCCGGACGACAATCAGGATAAATGGCATGGTCGCCGGCATGATTTGAAATCAGAAGTCTATTACAATCAATGCTTTCTGCAATTCCTGCAGCAATGCTCAACATAATTCCATTTCGAAATGGAACAACCGTAGATTTCATCGTTTCATCTTCGTAATGACCGTTTGGAATGTCACCACCTGATTGTAACAAGTTGGAAACAAAGCCCATTTTATTCAAATCCAGCTCAATAACCCGATGTTCAATGCCCAATGCTTTGCAATTTTTAGCTGCAAATTGAATTTCTCTTTTGTTGTGTTTTGAACCATAATCAAACGACACAGCGACGCGAATTCGCGTTGCATATTGATACAATGCCACACTGCTATCCATACCTCCAGAGTAAAGAATTACGATATCTTTCATTGATTTTTTATTTATTTCGCCACAAAATTAGTCAAAAGCAATTATAATTGAATGAACAACTTTTTTTTTCGTATTTTTGTATCCAATTTCAACTTTCCAAAACTAAATGGACTCAAAACCAACCAAAATTTTGCCTGCCGAATGGGCTGAACAAAGTTTTATTCAACTCACTTGGCCACATGCCAATACCGACTGGGCGTATATGCTCGATGAAGTTAACGAATGCTTTGTAAATATTGCTCGTGAAATTATTAAACGCGAAAACTTACTCATCGTTTGTGCAGACACAGATGAAGTGGAAACTTTGCTGGGTGATATTGATTTATCGAAAATCACTTTTGCCGAAATGCCCACAAATGATACATGGGCGCGTGACCACGGTGGAATAACGGTGCTGGAAAATGGAAAATCGGTTATTTACGACTTTACATTTAACGGTTGGGGGTTGAAGTTTGCTGCCAATCACGACAACATGATTACTAGAAATCTCTATACATCAGGCATTTTTGGCGATGCTGGTCATAAAAACTGCTTCAATTTTGTGTTGGAAGGTGGTAGTATAGAATCGGATGGCGAAGGAACTATTTTGACAACAGCAGAATGTTTACTTTCGGATAACCGTAACCAGCTTTCTGAAGAGGATGTGGAAGTGAAACTTAAAGATTTGTTTGGATTAAAACAAGTTCTATGGTTAAATCATGGTTATTTGGCAGGAGATGACACTGATAGTCATGTAGATACACTGGCGAGATTGTGCGACAAAAGCACCATTGCATATGTAAGATGCGAAGATATGGAGGATGAGCATTTTGACGAATTGAAAAAAATGAAAAAAGAACTTCGAAAATTTAAAAACCTTGAAGGAAGATATTACAGACTAATTCCACTTCCAATGGCAGATGCGATTTACGAAGATGGTGAACGTTTGCCGGCAACTTATGCTAACTTTTTGATAATAAATGGAGCTGTTTTGGTGCCAACCTACAATTCACCAAAAGACGAAATTGCCATGCAGCAACTGAAAAAAGCTTTTCCTGACCGCGAAATTGTAGGAGTGAATTGTTTGGCTTTAATTAAACAGCATGGCTCATTGCATTGTGTAACGATGCAATACATTTAATTCTACAACTATTCCAAAGTATTGAACTATGGGAAAAACATCATTTCAACAAACATGAAAACAGCTCTAATTCAACAATCTAACAAGGAAAACCGTGAGGCGAACATTGCCAAACTGGAACAAAACATACGGTCTTGCGCTGCTAAAGGTGCAGAACTAATTGTTTTGCAAGAGTTGCACAACGGACTTTATTTTTGCCAAACAGAAGACCCTTCGGTTTTTGAGCAAGCGGAAACCATTCCTGGCCCTTCAACATTATCGTTTGGAAAGTTAGCCAAAGAATTGAGTGTGGTTCTGGTGCTATCGTTGTTCGAAAAACGTGCGCCTGGACTTTATCACAATACTGCCGTAGTGATTGAAAAAGATGGAACGATAGCTGGAAAATACCGCAAAATGCACATTCCTGACGACCCGGCTTATTATGAAAAGTTCTATTTCACACCTGGCGATTTGGGTTTTGAACCCATTCAAACTTCAGTAGGAAAACTCGGAGTGCTGGTTTGCTGGGATCAATGGTATCCCGAAGCAGCTCGATTGATGACCATGGCTGGAGCTGAAATACTGATTTATCCAACAGCAATTGGATGGGAAAGTACAGATAAGAATGAAGAAAAGCAACGTCAAAAGGAGGCTTGGATGATAGCTCAACGAGCTCATGCAGTAGCCAATGGACTTCATGTAATTTCATGCAATAGAACCGGTTATGAGCCAGACCCATCAGGCACAACCAATGGCATTCAGTTCTGGGGAAATAGTTTTGTGGCTGGACCCCAAGGTGAATTACTGGCTCAAACATCGAGCGACAATGACGAAAATTTGATTATTGACATAGATTTAACCCGAACAGAAACCGTTCGTCGAATGTGGCCTTTTTTCCGCGATAGAAGGATTGATGCTTTTGGCGATTTAACAAAAAGATGGAGAGAGGAATAATTAGATAATTCTTAATGTGCTAATAAAAAAAACCGTCCGAAAATTTATTTTTCGGACGGTTTTTAATATTCAATAAAATAGAAAGATTTTACTTTTTAGGCTCACTCATTTGCATCAAGCCCATCATTTGGTTCACGGTTTTTTGCATACCGTCTGTTGAACCATCCAAGAAGATAACATTACCTTTTCCAGTTTCACCAAAATGTTTAATGGCTTCTGTCCACATACTAAACAACAGGAATGAAGCATCTAAATCTGCATCAGTCATTTCCTTAGCAGCATGCGCCATACCTCTGGCCACTTCTTCGCGGAACAATGCAATACCTTGACCACGTTGTTGAGCTGCTTCTTTTTCGGCCAATGCTGAAATTTTTATTGCATTTCCCTCTGCTTCGGCAGCTTTTGTACGGGTAATTAACAACGCTTGTCCTTCATTTTCGGCAGCGGCTTTTAAGTTATTAGAAGCCACCACTCTCGACATTGATTTGATAATTTCTTCATCAAAAGTAATATCATTCAGCTGAATATCAATCATATGGAAACCCCACTCCTGAAGTGTATCATCTAAATGTTTTTTTACTTCCATAATAATTTCAGTGCGAAGTCCAAGAATTTCGGCTTGCTTTTTTGTAGCCACGAAACTACGGATAGTTCCTTCGATGGTCCGAATTAATGCTTGCATAAAACTACGTTCGTCAACAAACTTAAACGCGACATTCTTAATCATTTCTTCCGATTGGTTCAAAACAGAATATAGCAACATGGCTTTAAAATAAACATTTGCCTGGTCTTGAGACACAGCCTGAAACTCCAATTCGGCAGAACGATTTTGGATGGAAATTCGTTTGTACACTACTTCAATAAGCGGAATTTTGAAGTTAAGACCCGGTGCCATAATACGGCGATACTTTCCAAAAATAGTAATTACGGCCACATTGCCTTGATTGACAGTGACAAAACCAGAAGCGATAACTACAAGAGCTAAAACTACGATAATAATGAAAGGAATTGATTCCATTTGATTTTTGAATTATGTTTATAATTATAATTGATTTAGAAATTACAGTGAATTCTAATTATTTGTAGTTCGGACGGAATTTAAATATTAATGATTTTTCTCCCATTCCAATATTGCCTTTTTACATTCCAATCCCCAACGAAAACCACCCAAACTTCCATCAGTACGGATAACACGATGACACGGAATGAGAAATCCAATCGGATTAGCACCTATAGCGGTTCCCACAGCACGTGCAGCTTTCGGGCGACCAATGGCTTCGGCAATTTTAGCATAAGTGGTTGTTTCTCCAGCAGGAATTCGTTGTAAAGCATTCCATATTGATATTTGAAAATCAGTTCCAATAGGATTTATCGCAGGATTTTTACCTTCATCAAAAATTTGTCGTACCAAGCGGGCAGCTTTATCCTCATTTAGTTTAAATATTGTTTCAGAAAATCGTCTCTTTAAATCCAACATTCCACTCTCGCGGTCTTCGGGAAAGGTTAGTGAGCAAATTCCATCATTAGAAAAAGCAATGCAACATTCGCCGAATGGAGTACTATGAAAGCCATAAGATGGCTCGGTAGATGGAGTTAAATAATGCATAATTCAATATTAGAAATTAATGATTTAGACGCATTACAAGCTAATTATATTAAAGAAAATGCGTTTTCTAAAGTCTTTTCTTGGAAATAGTTAAGCGATGAATGTAGCTAACAAAAAGTGAATTACATTTGCGCTCAAATTTACGCATAAAAACCTTTCATTGTGCTAAACATGACAAAAATAAATAAAAACGTTGCTGTTTTTTGGTTTCGACGAGATTTGCGACTTGAAGATAACGCTGGATTATTCCATGCTTTAAAGTCAGGAATATCCGTTTTACCCCTTTTTATATTTGACACAGAAATCCTTTCGCAATTGGAAGACAAACATGACCGCAGGGTTGACTTTATCCATCAGGCACTTACAAGTTTGCAAATTCAATTGGAAGCTGTTGGAAGTTCATTGTGCGTGAAGATTGGAAAACCGCTTGATGTTTTCACTCAACTAACTGAGGAATATAACATAAATTCTGTGTATACCAATCGTGATTATGAAAGGTCTGCTTTGCAACGCGACAAAGAGGTAAAAGAATTGTTAGGTTCAAAATCAATAGAATTTCTCACTTTCAAGGACCAAGTTATTTTTGAATCGAACGAAGTCCTAAAAAGCAATGGTGAGCCTTACACCATTTTTACGCCTTATTCCAAGATTTGGAAAAATAATTTATCCGAGAAAAGTTATGAATCATTTCCTTCACAACAACTTATAAATCAGTTTGTAAAAATCGAAAATATGCCAATTCCTACTTTGCAAGAAATTGGATTTCAGAAAACGGACATGCTATTTATTCCTCCAACTGTGGATGAAAGCATCATTGCTACTTACGATGAAACCCGCAATTTACCAGCTGTTGAAGGAACTACGCGACTAAGTGTTCATTTGCGATTTGGAACTGTCAGCGTTCGAAAATTAGTGGGTTTGGCACTCAAATTAAATGAGGTTTGGCTGAACGAATTAATTTGGCGTGAGTTTTTCATGAGCATTCTGGTTCATTTTCCGAATGTGGAAACGGGAGCATTTAGAAAGAAATATGAAGGTATTGCGTGGAGAAATAACGAGACAGAATTTGCTGCATGGTGCGAAGGAAAAACGGGTTACCCGATAGTGGATGCCGGCATGCGTCAACTCAACGAAACGGGTTGGATGCACAATCGGGTGCGCATGGTAGTAGCAAGTTTTCTGACCAAGCATTTACTTATCGACTGGCGCTGGGGCGAAGCTTATTTTGCAAACAAACTGATTGATTATGAACTATCTGCCAATAATGGTAACTGGCAATGGGCAGCTGGATGCGGTTGTGATGCAGCACCTTATTTTCGGGTATTCAACCCCACCGAGCAAACAAAACGGTTTGACCCAGACTTAATTTACATTCGGCGTTGGGTAAAAGAATTGGATAGTTTTGAGTATCCACAACCAATTGTAGAACATGCATTTGCAAGAAATAGAGCGTTGGAAGTATATAAAAAAGGAATAAATTAAAATACATTCATCAACACAGTCACAATCAACATGAAAACGAAAATTCAACTCACATTATTTGTTATTATTGCCCTCACATCAGGTGTTTTTTCACAAATAAGCAGTTCCAAATGGCAAGCTCAACCCGTTGTTATTGATGGCGAAGCAGCAGATTGGGTTTCAATTCCTCGATTTTTTAATGCAGAATCAAATGTGCAATATGAGTTTAGGAATAATGCTAATAATCTGTATGTTATAATTAAAGCAACAGAAAGAGCTACCCAAATGCAACTTCAAAGAGCTGGATTTGCCCTCCGTTTGAAGGCAAAAACATCACCTCCTTCAAAATTCGGCATAGTTTTTCATCCTTCGAAAATGGAGAGTATGCCTTCAATGAGAAATAATGGAGGAGATAGAATAGATGTTTTAGTTGAAAAATCAGCGCAAAAACCAGAGTTAGTGTACAAAGATTCAGCATTGCTTGAGGGGTTTCTTTATGCCAAAGGCATTATTGCTTCTGATAATGAGGATCCACTTAGAATTTGTTTTGCCCGAAATAAAGGAAACCGTGACCAAACCATATACGAATTTCGAATTCCTTTGCGAGAATTGTATGGTAATAATTTTGTATTAGAAAATATAAGTAATATTCCACTTCAGCTTCAAGTTGTTATTAATGATTTGTCGCAAAGTAAAAATACTTCAGGTAGGAAAAGTAGAGGAATGCAAGGTGGCATGAGTGGAGGACGTGGTGGTCGTGGTGGAAGTATGGGTGGTGAAGAAGGTATGCAAGGCGGTGGAAGCATGCAAGGCAGTGGTCGAGGAGGAATGGGCGGAGGCGAAATGGGTCAAGGAGACGAAATGGGCGAAAAACCACAAATGCAAGAAGGAAATTCTCATTCAATGTCCAAAAAGAGTTTCAACATTGATTTTAAACTGTCAACAGATAAATAAAAATTTAAGATAAATTCAATGCTTTTTCAACTGTTTGGCTTCTTAGCACTTTATTGCTTTCAGAATAAATAAAAGGTTGAAGGTATAGAATTTGTTTTGGTAACTCATATTTGCCCAATCTTTTTTCCAATTCAATATTCAAGACAGCTTCAGTTTCTAAGCTGTAAATATCTGATTCAATAACCAAAATAACTTTATTTTCCAACAATTCGTCAGGAAGTGAAGTGATGAAATAGCTAGTGGGAATAATTTCTTCCAGCTTTTTTTCAACTAGTTCGGGATGAATTTTAATGCCACCAGTATTAATTACTGCATCTGCCCTACCCAACCAACGAAATGATTTTGTGCCTAGTAGCTCAACAATGTCATTCGTTTTAATTTCGTCGTCTAATAAATGTGGAGCATTGATAATAAGGCATTCACGCTCATCTTTATGAATACTTACACCATTGAGAACCGTGAAAAAATCTGATTTATCAGCGCCATTGAACTTTCGTAAAGCAACGTGTGAGTAGGTTTCGGTCATGCCGTAGGTTTCGTAAAGTGCTGCTGGTATTGTTTCAGCAAGTTTTTCAAGTTTGGTAGTTACCGGACCTCCTCCAACAATGATTTTTTGTACCAATTTGTTTTTCAAACTTTCTGCTGAATGAAAAAGCTGAAAAGGTGTAATAGCAATGAAATCTATCTGTGTTTGGAGATTAAGAAATGGATTTGCGCATGGCTCAACGGTTATCAAATTAAAACCACCAACCAATGCTCGCACCAACATCATTTTCCCTGCAATATACGAAGCTGGCAAGCAAAGCAAAGCCGTTTTGTTATCGGTCAAACCAAAAAACTGATTGGTCATTCGAGCTGAATTTCTCATGCTGGCTTTTGCCAATTTAATGCTTTTGGGTTTGCCTGTTGAGCCAGAAGTTTGCGCCAATATAAAGTCGGAATCGTCGAACCAATTTTTGAGGAAATGATAAATTGCATTTTGCCACGAATCGTTTGGTTTGTTGGCTATTTTCAGATTCTCAATATTTTTTTGATTGTAAATGAGTCCGTTAAGTATAATTGTATTGTTATTCATTTTTATCTTTCAATGATTGTTTTGCGTTTAAAGGCGACACCACTTTTCGTCCAGTGCGTGCTTCCAATTCCTCACGTGCCACTCGGGCTACATTTCCACCTTGTTTGGCAACAGTTACATTTTCTTCAAAAGTTTCGGGTGATACAGCTTGCGAAATGTCTTTGGCAGATGCCTCGGCTAACATATTCAATATTAGCTCCGTATTGGTCATATTATCTCTGAGATTTTCCTTTTTCAACCCTTTGAATTGTTTGTATTCCTTAGTTGATTTTTCAGACCAAGCTCGGGTGATTATATCGGTAAGCGTAGCAAATTGCATTCCTTCTTGCATACCGCGACTTTTCCATTCGTCTGTTAGTTCTTTTCGTATTTCAATGCTTTTCAGGCGTTGATTAATCCAACTTTCAGAATATCCCAATTGAAGATATTGCGCCATGGCACGGTCGATGGTCAATTCAGGATCTTGCATTTCATCCAAGCGCTCTACTGCAACCTGTGCAATCCAAAGTTTAAATGGCTCGGCTTTCGGCGACGGAATAGATTGAATCAAGCGGAAAAGTTGCTCTGTATCAGCCACATCAGTCATTCGCATTTTGCCATCTTCAGCCTTCATTTTCAACTGTCCCAATTTATGGGACAGTTCACTACCTTCACTTATAAGTTTAGTTTTCAGAGCATTCCAGTATTTACGAGAGCGCGGGCTATCAGTCAGTGCCTCAATTACATCGATAATTGAGAAATACCATTTTTCATTTTCGTCATCCCAAACGGTACGAACTTTCTTTTCTTCGAAAATCTTAATTGCATTTTTTTGTGTCATAGTATCAAAGTTGAAGGATTAAAATGATTAAATTCACTTCACAAATATAGGCAAAAATATTCAATTATGATAAAATAAAGGAAGAACTTTTCAACAAAAACTAACTGATAATAAGCAAACTAATTGAATTCAAATCGAACTTAAATCCCATTTATTTTCAGGTCGATAATACAAATTTGCATTTTCAATTTCCAGCGGTGAAGGTATATTATTGTGATACAATTGCCCAGTTCCCAAACCTTGTGGAAGTTTTGAATGGAGCGTAAAAGTCCATTGGGCAATGGCATTCAATCCGATATTTGACTCCAAAGCAGAAGTAATCCACCAGTTGATATTGTGCGTTTCTGCCAATCGAATCCATTCTTCAGATTCTTTGAATCCGCCAATCAAACTTGGCTTTAGAATAATATAGGCAGGTTTTATTTCCGCCAAAAGTGTTTCTTTGTCAGCAGATTTTACGCCAATAATTTCCTCGTCCAGCACAATGGGAATCGGTGATTTTTGGCATAATTCAGCCATTGCGTTCCACTGTTTCTGTCGAATGGGCTGCTCAATGGAATGTATTTCGAAAGTGGAAAGTTTGTGCAATTTTTCAAGTGCTTCGGTAGGACTAAAACCACCATTGGCATCCAGTCGAATTTCAATATCTGAAGGTGAAAATTGTTGCCGAATACCCGCAATAATTTCCAATTCGGTTTCAAAATCAATAGCGCCCACTTTGAGCTTGATGCAATGATAGCCAGCATCAATCTTGTCACGTATTTGGTTTTGCATAAAGGCTTTATCGCCCATCCAAACCAAACCATTGATTGGAATTCCAGCTTTTCCTTCGGTAAATAAACTCGGGAAAAGCTGTTTTGAACCATTGGCTGCCAAATCAAGTATTGCTGTTTCCAGCCCAAAAGCAATAGATGGATACGCTGATAAATCAATAGAATTGGGGTCACAACCATCATTCAGCAACTGGCAAACCTCGTCCAGTTTCTGGGAGTAAGTCTCGTGAGGGTCAATGCTTAAGTCGGGAATAGTAGAGCACTCGCCAATGCCCGTAAAACCTTCTTTTTCTAATATTAGAAATGAAGACGGCTTATGCAATAAAACCCCACGGGAAGTTCCTGCGGGGAATTTGAATTGGAGTTGGAGTGAACTATGTCGAGCAGTAATGTTAGCCATAAGTTAACTATTAAAAATTGTGTGTGTTTTACTTTTTCCTTTTCTGAAAGATTTTTTCTTCAGGAACAAATGATTCATCACGTTCAATATCAGGAGGTAATTTTTGAGGATTTTTAATTCGAAGTTGTTTATTCACGTTGAATCGACCTTTCACAACTTCAATATCTTTTATGGCAACACCAAATTCACCAGATAAAAACCGAACCATATAATCAGTAGCTCTACCACCCTGAGGTTCTTCACGTACACTAATTTTTAGTTGATTTCCATAAGGTTTTCCGATGGCATCACGCTTAGAATTTGGCGTACCGAGCACATTGAGAATCAAAACATCACCATCCCAAGCATAAAACGATTTAACATCTCTTGGGTTATTGACTTTATGCTGAATTTCCAACGTTTCAATCTCTTTTTTTGGTTTCTTTTTTGCCATTTTTTAATCCATTTCTACAAAAGCAATCCAATACCAAAAGTCAATGCAAAAACCAAACTTGCCATCGACAACCTCGGTAATTCGGGATACAATTGTTTAGCATCTGTATAGGTAAATACTTTTTTCAGGTTCAAAAACATCAACGGAAAAGATAGGAGGAAAAACCATTGCATTGGAGATTCATAATTTATCAAAGTGTAAATCACAGCCAAAAATGCCGCTCCAGCCACCAAAAACAAATGATAAAATGCGGCTTTTTTTATACCCATAGCAACAACAATAGTACGTTTGTTGGCATTTTTATCAGCTTCATAATCACGCATATTGTTCATATTCAGCACACCTGTACTTAAAAAACCAATCGCCGATGCTGGTAGTAATAGTTCCCAACGAAAATCTTGCGTTTGCATAAAATAAGTACCAATTACGCCCACCAGGCCAAAGAAAACAAAAACAAATATATCACCCAAGCCTCGATAACCATAGGGATTTTTGCCAACCGTATATTTTATGGCTGCTGCAATGGCTGCCAAACCCAGCAATCCAAATATCAACAAGTTAGAAATATCCATTCCTTCAGTTCCCAAAATAATGAGCGAAACACCCGAAATGGCACACAAAAGCCCAACAACAATCATTCCGCGCAACATGGTTTTAGCGTTGATTTCGCCCGACTGAACCATACGTTTTGGTCCTATCCGTTCAGCAGTATCTTTTCCGTTCACGAAATCGCCATAGTCATTTGCCATGTTCGAAAGGATTTGCAAAAGCACGGTTGTAACTACTACCAATCCAAATATCGACCATTGAAATTTACCGTCGGCAGCTGCCAAACAGGTTCCTATAATGGTATTTGACAAAGCCAAAGGCAGCGTTTTTAGTCGAAAAGAATGAATCCAGGATTGTATTTTCATTGTAAATAGTAAATGGTAAATGTCCAAATAGTAAATGAATTACGGCATTTTAGGAAACTTCGAGAAATCAGGTTTGCGCTTTTGTAGGAAGGCATCTTTACCTTCGTGCGCCTCTTCTGTCATGTAATATAGCATGGTTGCATTCCCTGCAAGTTCCTGTATTCCAGCTTGCCCATCCAATTCCGCATTCAATCCAGCCTTAATCATACGCAAGGCAAGCGGACTATGTTCCATCATTTTCTGACACCATTCCACAGTTTCATCTTCCAATTTGTCGAAAGGAACTACGGCATTTACCAAGCCCATTTCCAAGGCTTCGGCAGCTGAATATTGTTTGCAAAGAAACCAAATTTCACGTGCTTTTTTCTGACCAACAATTCTGGCTAAATACGATGAACCAAACCCTGCATCGAAACTACCTACTTTAGGGCCAGTTTGTCCAAATATGGCATTTTCGGAAGCAATAGAAAGGTCGCAAACAACATGTAAAACGTGTCCACCTCCAATAGCAAAACCGTTTACCATGGCCACAACTGGTTTTGGAAGACTACGAATCAACTTCTGTAAGTCAAGCACATTCAAGCGTGGAACGCCATCTTTGCCAATATATCCACCAATTTGTTTTACATTAATATCACCGCCACTACAAAATGCTTTGTCGCCTTCGCCAGTTAGAATTACAGTAGCAATTTCCTGACTATCACGGCAGAAAACCATACATTCAATAATTTCCTTGATGGTGTCGGGTGTAAATGCGTTGCGATAACGCGGACGATTGATGGTGATTTTTGCTATTCCTTCGAAATAGTCAAATTTAATTTCTTCAAATTTTTTAATTTCTGTCCAGTTTCTCATATTTATAAAATAAGAACTCCCACCCCAAAAATGAGGATAAGAGAAGTTAGTATTGTTTTTATTTATTGTACCAACAAAATTGGTATGTAGAACAAAAATAGTTCAGCTATGGTACCAAATCTCTCAAATTGCTGTTTATTTGTGACAATAATATTTTTTTTGAACGCAAATAACACAAATTATCGCAAATTTTTAATTGATATTTTTATTGATTTGCGTTTTTTGTGTCATTTGCGTTCCAACTCTTTGATTCGGAATTGTTTAAAATTAGGAGCAGTGGCTCTTCTTACTTTATTGTCACCAGCGTAGCTCCAAAACCATATTCCCGAAAAGAAGCATCTTGAAAATAATACGTTTTGTAGCGCGTTTTCAACTGTTTTTCAATTTCGCTCCGCAACACCCCTTCACCTTTTCCGTGTATGAAAACAATTTTCTGTCCCTTGCGATTTTTGTTTTCTTCAAGCACCGCATAAAATTTATCCAATTGACATTGCAACATTTCGCCATTACTCAAACCTATTGTTGAGTCAAGCAATTCGTTGATATGCAGGTCTACTTCTATGATTTCTTCTACTTGTGGACGTTTCACAATCCGTGGTCTACCTGTTTCTTCTTTTTGAAACATGGCCTTTTTTATTTCTTCGGGCGAAATTTCAAGTAATTGTTGTGTTTCTTTTTCAGTGCTAATATCCACCAACATGGCTGGCTCATCAAAGTAATCGTTTTCGGTAAAGCTGTGTAACTTGTAGAATTTCACCGAATTTATTTTCAGGTTTACATCTACTGTCGCTTGTGGAGTATAACTTTTTGCTTTTTTGAATGGCAACAATTGAACCCGTAAGCGCTCCCAAGCACTCAATTCCTCTTTTGTGATTTCAGCCAACAATTCTTGTGTGTTTGGCTCAATCGTTCCATTGGCAATACTTTTGCAAACGTCGTTTTCGTTGTTTATGATGTTGTAATTCAGGTAGTAATTACTGTCGTTTACCAAATAGCATTCGTAAGCAGTAGTTTGCAACTGCTTGATATCAAAAGGAAAAAATGCCAGTAAAGCGGTTAATTTTTCACCTTCCGGTGTTTCGGTAATTGGTTCAGGTTTTTTTGTTTCGGGTACGGAATTAATAATTTCGCGTTGTGGGCTTTGTGCAGAAGTTGTAGTTGTTGCTTTTGAGCTAAAGTCTTTTAACGGGAAATTTGTATCTTTATTTATCGCAACTATCACCAAACATTCACGCTCAAAAACTGGAACCTCAAAGCCATCTTCATCTTCAACGTACACCATTTTTTTGCTTTCATCCACTCGGGTAACTATTCCACCGCCCACTGCGTTCAGAAAACGCACTGTATCTCCTTTTTTTATCATGATTAATATTGTTGAATCGTTTTGTTTGTATCCAACATTTGCATAAACTGCAAAATTGGATTACAAAGATAGAACAAATTCAGCTAATCATCGATTTTTGTACAGAAACGATAACCAATACCCGATTCGGTAAGGATAAATTTTGGATTGTTGGGATTTGGTTCTATTTTCTTGCGCAATTGTCCAACAAAAACGCGTAGATATTGCGATTGTTGCGTGTATCCCGGGCCCCAAATGGAACGCAAAATATACTGATGAGTAAGCACTCTACCATCGTTTTTTGCGAGTAAAGTTAGCAATGAGTATTCTGTAGCGGTAAGTTTTAAAGGTTCATTATCAAGTGTAACAGTTCTTGAAGTCAAATCAATCACCAGATTTTCGAATTCAAGTTTCTGAATTTGAGTAACATTTTGAGTTTGACGAAGTGCGGTTCGAATTCTAGCCAGTAATTCACCTGTTCTGAACGGTTTAGTCAGATAATCATTTGCGCCATTGTCCAGCGCTTTAACAATATCCTCTTCCGAACTTCGCACTGACAAAATGATGATAGCCCCCAAATACCATTCACGAAGTTTACGCAAAACAACTTGTCCATCTTCGTCAGGCAAACCCAAATCCAGAATGATTAATTCTGGTGGATGAACAACAGCCATTGTAATACCTTCGCGAGCAGTAGATGCAGATTGTGCATGATAATCGTTGCTATTCAAAGTGATTTCGAGTAGTTTACGAATCTGACCTTCATCGTCAATAATTAATATATTCGTTTTTAAATCCATATTTATTGCTTTTAATTATTTAAATCAGCACTACTAAATTCTTTATAATCATCAAGGTTTAAAACCTCAACAGGGATTTCGAGTGTGAATTTTGCTCCATGTGGAATGTTATTCTCAACTTTTACTTTACCGCCATGTGCTTCCACAAACCCTTTAACAATGGATAATCCCAATCCAGTTCCACCAGTAGTTTTGGCAGACGAACGATAAAACTTAATGAATAATGATTTCAGTTCTTCGTCCGAAAAACCTTTTCCATTATCAGAAATACATAAATTTAAAATGCCATTTATCAATTTGGCAGAAATACTAATTGTTGAGCCAATGGGTGTATACAACGATTCATTGTGAAGTAGATTAAACAATGCCTGATCTATTAAACCTACATCAAGTTTTATTATGGATAAATCTTCCTGAATATCAATTTGTAAATTGCGATTTGAAAGCTCTAGTTTTAGTCTATTCACAGCGTTATTTATCAAATCATTGACTTCGCACCAATCAGGTTTAATTTTCAGCATGCCCGATTCAAGTCGTTGCATATTGAGCAAATTATCAATCAGCCGGTTTAATCTAAAAGCTGCAATGGAAATTTCATCTACCAACAATGATTTGTCATTCTCTGAGATATTAGAATCTTTATGCAGTAAATTATCAGAAGCTCCAACAATGGTAGCTATGGGTGTGCGCAACTCGTGTGAAAGTGAGTCGAACAGCGTTTTATAAAGTTTAATGGTGTTTTGACGTTCCTCTTTTTGCAATTCCAACTTTTCCAGTCCTCTTACTTTCGACGTTAAAACACCATTTATCAATGCTATAATGAAATACATCATAAGCATCAATACATCATCCGAGTTTTGTACATGTAACGTAAAATGTGGAGGAATAAAAAAGTAATCCCAGATTAACGCACTTAAAGTGGCGGCTAGCAATACGGGATAAACTGAAAAGAAGATGGCCAACATAGACACTGTGGCCAATAAAATCAATGCTACAGTTCTGTACCCAATAAGGTTTGATAGTGAATAACAAACTATTGAAATAAAAACTGTAGCGAGAACACTTATAAGAAATTGATTTCTTGAATTTTGATTAAAGTATCTCATACTTGTAATCCGATGGTTTATGAAAGTATTGTTTTCATGTAAAAACGCTCAAAATTAAACATTTTGAGCGGATTCTACACGTTTATCATTATTTATTTCACGTTCAATGGATAAAGCCACTTGCGCATAAATCGTTTTAAGTATTCGTTGAATATCAAATGAAGGTTGTTTGTTATTCAGAAAACGGACACCAATTACGCCCCATACTCCATAAATGGTTGTTAGAGGAATAAATTGGAGATTTGAATCAATCAATGTATCGGTATATTTTCCGGCAACTTTATTACTGTTGAATGCCCATACAGCCACCGAAAAATCTTTCACCGTATGAAGGTCGGAATTACCGAAAGCTCTTTTTGCCAACCCTTTTCCTTCTTTTTCTTTCAGATATATAACTGCGTCGGCATTAAAACTATGTTGTAATTCGTTTCGCGTAATTGCTACGACTTCTTTAATGGAAATGGCTTTATTCAGATTTTCGAGCAATGAATTAATAACACTGCTATGCCGTTGATTAATAGTAAGAACAGTATGATATTTTTTGATTCTCGTAATCAAAATACTTACAACCAGAGCTATAATGAAATTTGCAGACAATGTAATAATATCTTCAATGGTATTGACATGAAAAGTAAAAAGCGGTGGAATAAAGAAGAAATTCCAGGCAACTGAATTCAAAATGGCTGTAAAAACGACTGCACTACGACCTAAAAATAAAGATAAAATTGTGATTTCTAAAAGATAAATTAAACCAACAGTCTGATAACCTGTAACCTGCTTAAAAGGAAAGCAAACCAGAGTAACAATTGTTACCACCCCTAATGCAATCAAATAATCATTGAAAGTGGAAGTGATTAATTGAATATGAAGTTTTTGTTTTTTATCCGAACTTACTGACTTGTCTGCTTTTATAACATAAACATCAATATTCCCGCTTTCATTTAAAATCCGATTAGAGATATTTTTACTCCACAACGAGCTAAGCATGTTCCGCTTCAGTGATTTTCCAATTACAATTTGGTTCACATTATTTTCTTGTGCCACCTGTAATACACCTGTTACAACATCTGGATTTATAATGTTTATCACAATAGCACCCAATCTCTGTGACAATTGGATATTTTTATTCAGATTCAATCTTTCATTTTCCGAAAGTTGAACTCCAGTTTCCACATTTACGGCAAACCATTGTGCCCCAAGATTAAATGCCATCCGCCGTGTCCATTGAATCAGTTTTACTGAGTACGGTCCAGGCCCAACAGCCACCAACAGTTTTTCGGTAGTTTTCCAAACTTCACCAATGTTTTTATTCCGCTTGTAGCTAATCAATTCCGAATCCACTTTTTCTGCTGTAATTCTCAATGCTAGTTCACGTAATGCATGTAAATTCCCTTTTCTAAAGAAATTTTGAGTTGCCTGAACTGTCTTCTCGGGAATATATACTTTCCCTTCGGCGAGCCGTTTCAGTAAATCATCGGGTGAAATATCCACTAATTCAATATCGGTTGCCAAATCAAAAACCGAGTCGGGCACTTTTTCGTGAATGGCAATCCCGGTAATTTCATTTACGGTAATTGACCTGCTTTCAATATGTTGTACATTAATTGTAGTGTACACATCAATGCCATTTTCCAGAATTTCGATTACATCCTGATACCGTTTCAAATGCCGACTGCCAGTAACATTGGTATGCGCCAATTCATCCACCAGCACAATGTCCGGTTTGCGTTCAAGAATGGCATCAATATCCATTTCTTCAAATTCGGCCCCGCGATAATCAATTCTCTTACGTGGAATTATTTCCAGGTTGATAGTAAGCGCTTCTGTTTCTTTTCGTTTATGTGTTTCAACATAGCCAATTACTACATCTTTTCCATCAGCCTTTACGGCATGGGCAGCTTCCAACATGGCGTAAGTTTTGCCTACACCAGCACACATACCCAAGAAAATCTTGAATTTTCCTCGGTTCTTGATGTTTTCTTCGTGCTTTATTTGCCGAAGGAGTTCATCTGGGTTGGGACGCATTTCTTCATTCATATCATTTGATAGTAAACATTTTATCTATTACTAAGTTCAATTTCAACACATTGATTCTTTCTTCACCCAAAAATCCAAATTGACGGCTCTCAGTTGTTTGCGATATCAAATTCTCCATCTCTTTTACTTTCGTTCCACCTAAATGGCGGGTTTTACAAATCCGATTTACTTGTAATAATGCCGCTGTAGGTGAAATGTGAGGGTCGAGTCCGCTACCCGAAGCATATATCATTTCGGACGGAATGCGCTGATTCGGTGGAAGTTGATTGATAGAATCGAAAGCAAAAGTATTCCGTTTGGCACGTAGCTGTAATTCACTACTTGTTACCGATAAATTACTTGCTCCAGAAGGTATTGGGTTATAATCAATTGCCGAAGGACGACTGCTGAAGTATTGGCTTCCAATAAATTTTTGACCTATAAGTTCACTGCCTACAACTTTACCATCCACTACAATCATACTTCCGTTTGACTTTTCGTGAAAAATGGTTTGACCAATTACTGTAACAAGTATTGGATAGATTATGCCTGTTAGAATTGTCATTACCAGGAATATTTTTATTGATATAATTATTGTTTTCATTTTAAGCAATTCTATTGAAAATTAAACGAAATGTAGGAAATTTATTATCATGTCAATCACTTTAATTCCAATAAATGGAACTATTAGTCCGCCAACACCATAAATTAGGATATTACGTCGTAAAATTTGTGTTGCCCCAGATGGTCTGTATGAAATACCTTTCAAAGCCAATGGAATTAATGCAATTATTATCAACGCATTAAAAATGATAGAGCTTAACACAGCGCTTTCAGGACTTTGCAACTGCATAATATTGAGCTTTGAAAGTGGTCCAGTTTCGCCTCCAAAAGCATACAGACCTGCAAAAACCGCTGGAATAATGGCGAAATACTTTGCCACATCATTGGCAATGCTAAACGTGGTTAATGCACCACGGGTCATTAAAAGTTGTTTGCCAATTTCCACTATTTCAATTAGTTTAGTAGGGTTACTGTCCAAATCCACCATATTGCCAGCTTCACGTGCAGCTTGTGTTCCAGTATTCATGGCCACGCCTACATTGGCTTGAGCCAGAGCTGGAGCATCATTCGTGCCGTCACCAATCATGGCAACCAACTTTCCGTCAGCTTGTTCTATGCGAATCAACTCCAATTTATCTTCTGGCTTTGCTTCAGCAATAAAATCGTCAACACCCGCTTCGGCAGCAATGGAGGCGGCAGTCAGCGGATTATCACCGGTAACCATCACTGTTTTAATTCCCATTTTCCGCAATTGTGCAAAACGTTCTTTAATGCCTCCTTTCACCACATCTTTCAATCTGATAACACCCAGCACTTTTTCATTTTCAGTAACCACAAGCGGAGTAGATCCTTCATTGGCAATACGAATTACAGCTTGTTCTATCTCCGTAGGATAAACATTTCCAGCTGCTTCTACGTAATTTTTTATTGAATCGGCAGCTCCTTTTCGAATCGTTTTTAGTAATTTACCATCCTTTTCTAGAATATCCACACCGCTCATACGAGTTTGCGCCGTAAATACTACCGATTCAAAATGGAATGTAGCTAAATCACGCCCTCTAAGGTTATATTTTTCTTTGACTAGCGTCACAATGGAGCGACCTTCGGGTGTATCATCCGATAAAGATGACAGCTGAGTTATTTCGGCTAGGTAATTTTCGGCCACCCCATTGGCAGCAATAATCTCAGTTGCCATTCGATTTCCAAATGTAATTGTGCCAGTTTTATCAAGTAACAATACATCAATATCACCTGCCGCTTCCACTGCTCGTCCACTTTTGGCTATCACATTTCGGGACAATAATCTGTCCATTCCACTAATGCCGATGGCGCTCAACAATCCTCCAATGGTGGTTGGAATTAAACAAACCAAGAGCGAAATTAGTATCGGTAAACTTAGACTAAACTTCGTTACCGATTGACCAACACTGTACGAAAAGAAAGGATAAAGGGTGGCAGTTGCCAAAATAAATATAATTGTAAGGCCTGATAGTAAAATGGTTAGTGCAATTTCATTCGGTGTTTTCTGGCGTTTAGCACCTTCAACCAAAGCTATCATACGGTCGATAAACGAACTGCCAGGTTCGCAGGTAACTTCAATTAAAATCCTGTCGCTCAATACCATTGTTCCACCAGTTACTGCCGAACGGTCGCCACCACTTTCGCGAATTACTGGAGCCGATTCGCCAGTAATTGCCGATTCATCCACCGTGGCAATGCCTTCGATAATTTCGCCATCAATGGGAATAATATCATTGGCTTCGCACACTACAATGTCACCTTTTTTCAATTCGGAAGCTGCAACCAATACTTCTCTAGCGTTTACCATTTTACGTGCCATTACGCTGGTTTTTAGTTTTCGAAGGGAGTCGGCTTGTGCTTTGCCACGTCCTTCGGCAATGGCTTCGGCAAAATTGGCGAATAAGGAGGTAAACCATAACCAAATAACAATTTGAAGATTAAATCCACTGTAATCATTCATTAGCAGGAATGTTGAAAAGATGGCACCTACAAACACCACAAACATAACAGGATTTTTAAGCTGATTGCGTGGGTCAAGTTTTACAACTGAACTTTTCAGCGATTCCAACAATAGTGCTTTTTCAAAAAAGCTTGAATTTCTATTTCGTTTCATATTTTTTTCTCAATTAAAATGTATTTCCGGTAATCATCAATATATGTTCTACAATAGGACCCAGCGACAATGCTGGGAAGAATGTCAACGCTCCAACTATCAGGATAACAGCTATCAATAGAAATACAAAGGTGAAGTTATCTGTACGGAAAGTTCCCGAGGAAACCGGAATCTGTTTTTTTTCGGAAAGGCTGCCCGCAATGGCAAGCACAGGAATGATAATCCCAAATCGCCCTACAATCATTCCTATTCCAAGCATTATATTATAGAAATTGGTATTCGCATTTAATCCTGCCAGCGCGCTACCGTTATTGGCACCTGCCGAGGTGAAAGCGTACAACATTTCCGAAAATCCATGTGGTCCTTTGCTTAACAGACTACTTAATCCAACATCTGTGCTACAAGCAATTGCCGTGAAAACAAGAATGATAAAACTTGGCGCAATAACACCCATTATCGCCATTTTCACCTCAAAAGCTTCTATCTTTTTGCCCAAATACTCGGGTGTTCTGCCCACCATTAATCCGGCAATAAATACGGTAAGAATCACGAAAATAAGCATTCCATACAATCCAGCCCCAACTCCTCCAAAAACTATTTCGCCCAACATCATATTAAACATGGCGATAAGCGTGGACAGTGGTGAAAAACTGCTGTGCATTGCATTTACCGAACCACTGGAAGCGGCTGTGGTGGCATTTTGCCAAAGTATGCTGTTTATTGTTCCAAATCGTAATTCTTTGCCTTCGAATATGCCCGATGCAAAATGGTATTCGGAATAAACCGAAATTACCAAACCTACTACAAACAGAATAAACATGGTCAAATAGATGTACCAACCCTGCTTGAGCGAACCAACCATTTTTCCGTAACAATAAATAAATGAGGCTGGTAAAAGCAGAATGGCCAGCATTTCCAGGAAATTGGAGAATGGTGTGGGGTTTTCGAAAGGATGAGCACTGTTGGCATTAAAGAATCCACCACCGTTTGTTCCCAACTGCTTTATGGCAATTTGAGAAGCCGCAGGACCTTGTGGTATAACTTGTTGCACATTCTCAACGGTCATAATGGTTTTGTATTCACTAATATTCTGAACAACTCCTTGCCCAATCAAAACGACTGAAAATAAAATGCTGAGCGGCAATAAAATATAAACAATCGAACGTGTTAAATCAACATAGAAATTTCCAAGCTCACTACTTAACTTGTTCCGAATGCCTCTTATAAGTACCAGTGCAACTCCAAATCCGGTAGCTGCACTCACAAAATTCTGCACCGTAAGTCCTATCAATTGAGTAAAGTAGCTCAAGGTCGTTTCGCCGGCATAACTTTGCCAGTTGGTATTGGTAACAAAACTAACAGCTGTATTAAAAGCCAAAGCCCAGCTTACATTGTCAAGATGCTGCGGATTTAAAGGCAACTGTTTTTGAAGGAGTTGAATAATAAATAAAAACAGAAAACCGAGTAAATTGAAACTCAGTAAAGCAAAAGCATACTGCTTCCAATTCATCTGACTTTCGGGTTTTACTCCAATAATTTTATACATTCCATTTTCGAGCCACCCCAAAATACCCTTGGCTTTAAAAGGCTGGTTGTCGAAAACCTTGAACATGTAATTACCAAACAAGGGCGTTAAAGCTACCAAAAACATCAGATAAATAAATACCTGGAGATAATCAAAGTAGTTCATATTCTTTAAAATTTTTCGGGATTAAATAAAGAATAAAAGAGGTATACCAACAATAGTATTACCAATATCAATGCAATTGTCATCATGAGAATCAAGTTTTAAACGTGAAAATAACAGCTAATTTTAATCATTCAAATCTGATAAATCATAGCTTGAATTCATCGATGCAAAGTTCCGACATATTTTATAAATCTGACATAAAGAAATATCTGGTAAGTAGTGTCAGAAAGAAAACACCCTATTTTTTTCAACAATCTTATTGATCCAAAATGATTCAATTTCATTTCGGTCTTATTTTGATTTATTTCGTTGTGTTTTGTGAACAAATTATCAATCATGA
>Ga0247844_1000913_pt1 | contig 58629 bp, 31 predicted proteins | sample LaCtaG_FD_192421 | JGI IMG/M metagenome (GOLD analysis project Ga0247844, IMG submission 192421) | Freshwater microbial communities from meromictic Lake La Cruz, Castile-La Mancha, Spain - LaCruzMarch201714.5m_1 | ecosystem: Environmental > Aquatic > Freshwater > Lake | place: Spain: Castile-La... | reverse complement strand
CAAAACGAAGCTTTAATTGATTATATAGTTTCATATACTAATAATTTTTAGCTAAGATAATAAATATCAATGATATATACAAATTTTCAAGCAACTTTTTGACTAAAAAAACAGACTCTAATTAATATCTCGGCAGGAACTGTTACTGAGAAAGTTGTTCTTGCAAAATCTCTTACAATTAAAGGTGCAGGTATGGGTAGCACGATTTTGCAGTATTCTGCCACACCTGTAAGTGGTAGTGGAAATGCTACATTTGCTTTAACTACCAATGGAAATACAATCACTTTGCAAGATATGACCGTTCAAAATGGTTTTAATGCTGCAAGTGGTGGTGGTGTTCGGGTTATTGGTTCAGGTACAGTTTCAACGTTGAATCTTACAAATTTGAAAATTACTGCTAATAAAGCTACCAAAGGTGGCGGAGTCTATATTCAAGGTCCGGTAATCCTTAATGTTACAGGTTGTAATATCACAGGAAATACCGCCACGGACGTAGGTCCAAATACAACCGGTGGTGGTGGAATTGCCATTAACCCTCAAACTACTGCTGCTGCAAATGTTACGATAAAAAACAGTACAATATCCAACAATGTAGTAGCTGCAACTGCTAAAAACGATGGTGGGGGTATTATTGTACAATGCGGTGCAAATGCTTCATCAGCAGTCAACCATACATTATGGATTGAAAATTCTACCATTTATGGAAACAGTACCGGTTATGCCGGTAGAAACGGAGGTGGTATTTTCTTTTCAACAGTAGCAACAGCTCAGGCAACTGCTCCAACTCAAACAGTAACGTTAAATCATTGTACAATTGCTAAGAACACAACTAATGCTGGAACAGGTGGCGACGGTGTGTGTGTTGATAATGCTGGTTATTATGCCACTACATTGGTTATGAATAACAGTATAGTGATGGATAATAGTGGTTCAACAAGCAATCAGTCACAAGTTGGAACTAATGCTGTGTCACAAGCAAAAATTGCCAATGGTGGTGGTATTAACAATAATATATTCGGCATTTTAACAGGTGAAACATGGGTTACAGCAGCAACAACGCATAATAATTTAACAGCGGCAGTTTCAGAACTTGCCTTTGTTTCATCATTGTCGAGCGGCGATGCTACGCCTGTATTATTGATTGGTTCGGGGAGTATTGCCAGAGATTATGTAGTATCAAATTTATTATCGCCAGCACTTACTACTGACCAACTTAACAATTCTCGCTCAGGAGTTACTGATGCAGGAGCTTATGAGTATCAGCCGGTAAACTATACAATTGGTGCTACAGCTGGCGCAAATGGTTCAATAACTTCTGGTACGGGAATTTACGAAAACGGAACTTCGGCAACGCTATTGGCAACTCCTGCAAGTGGTTATGGTTTCCTTAACTGGACGGAAAGTGCAACAATCGTTTCAACAGATGCTTCATACATATTTCCTGTTTCAGCAAATCGCACCTTGGTTGCCAATTTTGTGACTCATTCTCTTATTTCAGCATCATCAGCCGATGCCAACGGAATTGTTTCAGCAACATCAACATATGTCAATGATGGAGCTTCATTTACTTTAACCGCCACTCCAAATTCGGGTTATAGTTTTCTGAACTGGACTGAAGGTGGTGCCGAAATATCAACCAGTGCCGCTTATACTTTCACCGTTTCTGCAGCACGTACGTTGGTTGCAAACTTTGCCCCTACAGCCACTATCACACTTAATGGAGGAACATCTTATGGAACTATTGCTTTAGCCATAGCTGCTTCAACAAGTGCAAGTGATATAATCAATATTTCGGCAGGAGTTGTGACGGAAAAAGTGACTACACTCACCAAATCCTTGACAATTAAAGGATCTGGTATGGGTGCTACCATTGTTCAAGCAGCTGCTTCGCCTGTAAGTGGAAGTGGAGTTGCATTCACCTTAGATGCAGCTTATGCATCAACAACTACCATTAATATTGAAGATTTGACAATACGCAATAGCTTTAATACGTTCAGTGCAGGTGGCATTCGATTAAATAGCACTGGTGCTACAGCGCCTACGTTGAATCTTACAAATCTGAAGATTTACAATAATATTGGTAACAATGGTGGTGGAGTCTGGGTGCAAGGACCGGCAACACTGAATGTGACCGGCTGTAATATCACTGCAAATTCAGCTACAAATGTTGCTACGGCAGCTGGTGGTGGTGGAATTTCTGTAGTAGCTATCGGAGCTTCTGCCGTAAATGCCACGATAAAAAACAGTACAATATCTTACAATACGGTAGCTTCAACTTCTGCAAATAATGGTGGCGGTATTAGTGTACAATGTGGTTTAAATGCTGGTGCAGTTGTAGATCACAAATTATGGATTGAAAACTCTACCATTTATGGAAACAGCACTGGATATGCAGGAAAAGTAGGAGCTGGTATTTGTTTTAAAACTACAACTGCCGGACAAGCAACTACTCCAACTCAAACAGTAACGTTGAATCATTGTACTATTGTAGGCAACACAACAAATGCAGGAACAGGTGCTGATGGTGTTTGTTTTGATGCTGCCGGTGGATATCCTACTTCATTGGTAATGAACAACAGTATTGTAATCGGAAACAGCGGTTCTACTTCAAATCAATCTCAAGTGGGTGTAAATGCTGCCCTTCAAACAAACGTCTCAAATGGTGGAATTAACAGCGTTATTACAGGTATTGTCGCAGATGGAGTTTGGGCTACCGCCGAAACAACGCACAATAATTTAACTGCTGCGCTTGGTGATCTTGCTTTTGCCGGTTCATTATCAACTGATGCTACTCCTGTGTTGAAAATAGGTTCGTCAAGTATTGCAAGGAGCTATGTTACTACTAATTCATTGTCACCAGTTTTGACGACTGATCAACTTGGTACAACAAGGCTTGGTTATTTCGATGCAGGTGCATGGGAATTTCCGATTAAACGGTTTACTGTTACTGCTAGTACAGGAACTGGCGGTTCTATAACTTCGGGTGCAGGAAATTATGATTCAGGAGCAACAGCAACTGTTATAGCTGCTGCAAATGCTGATTATCGTTTTGTAAACTGGACAGTTAGTGGTTCTGAAGTTTCAACAAGTATTTCATATCCATTTACAGTTTCGGAAAACAGAATATTGGTGGCTAATTTTGAATCAGTAGTAGTTATAGTACCAACAGGAACTTCTATAGACGCATCAACTTTAAAAAACTGTACAAACTGTGATGTTACAATAAGTGGAGCAAATACTGTTCTAACCATTAATGAAACAAAAACATTAAATAGTGTTACGGCAACTAGTGGTGGTAAACTTGTTGTTTCTGAGCCATTAAGGGTGTCAGGAGCTGTTGTGATTGAAGCCGGAGCAAAACTCGATTTATCAAACACCTTGACGATAACAGGCGATTTAGTGTTGAAATCAACTGAAACAAATCTCGAAAATACATCATTCAGCGCCAATATTGGTAATGGAACATTGGCTGTAGGTGCTATCAAATATTTGAAAACGATAGATGCTGCAAAATGGTATTTTATCTCATTCCCTTCGGATGTAACCATTGCTAGCATTACAGGAAGTCCAGCATTGGGAACCTTGGGTTCAAACTGGTTTATAAAGTATTATGATGGTGATAAACGTGGCAGAACAGGAACAGGTGAAAACTGGATTCCATTTACTGCAGCAATGGTTACAACTGACCCTACTTTAAAACTAAAAAAATATCAAGGTTATATTATTGGATTGGAAAGTGGTTCATCTGAAATTACTTTCACGCTTGACAAAACAGTTTTATCTACCGAAAGTATGCGTACTATTCCGGTTGTGGCTAATAATGCGGGCGCTGCTATTTCAACTACAAATCATGGTTGGAACTTAGTTGGACAACCTTATTTGAGCCAGTTTGTTGGAAGTAATCTTGGAGTATCCAATACTACAGGAGCAACGGCATACAAAATTTATATTTCGGATGGATTAAGCACCTACACTCCATATACTCAAACCTCAGTTCCTAACATTAATCCTATGTCGGCTTACTTTATTCAAGCCAGTGTCGGTCTTGCAGGTTCAGGAATTTCGTTCGATTTGGGTGGTCGTCGTCAATCGGCTCCAGCAGTGGTGGATACTGATTTATCGGACGAGGTGAAACTTAATTTCACGAGTGCTACAGGAAGTGATTACACATTATTGACCATGGACAACAGTTATAGTACAGCTTACGAAATTGGTTACGATTTGGAAAAATGGATAGGAACAGGAACTTCTAAACCACAGGTTTACACAATGCTTGGTGGTATAAACTATGCATTCAATGCTTTGCCAATAAATAGTGTAAACAATTTGCCGTTGGGAATTTATACCCAATCAGCTGGTTCTACCACCATTAGTATTGACGGAACAAAGGCAACAAGTTTGTCGAAATTGCTGCTTATCGATAATGGAGTAAATCCAGCAATCGTTACCAATTTGTTGACATCTAATTATACTTTTACTGCTGCTGCCGGAACAAACAATACTCGCTTTGTAATTACTGCTCAACGCATTCCAACTTCCAATTTGGTTAATGCTGATGCTAATGAAAATGCACCAAAACTGTCAATTGTCAACTGTCAACTGTCAATTGAGAACTTGTCGCCAAATTCAACGGTTCGTGTTTACGATGCCATTGGACGCATGGTAGCCATTAAAATAGTAATCAATAATTCGTTGGAAATTAAACTTTTGGCAAAAGGATTATACACCATTCAAATTGAATCGGGAGCCAAAAGCTGTACGAAGAAAGTTGTAATTTAAGAAACTGAAAGAATGAAGAAATGTTAGCATGAAGGAATTCAGGCTTCATTTCTTCATTTATTGTTTTCGTTAAACCAAAAGTACTATTACTTTTGCGCTTAATAATTTCAAAAATAATAACAGCAAATGAAAAACACACTCTTGTTTATTTTAATATCAAGTATATCATTAACTATTGTGGCACAGTCATTTATAATGAATCCATCTGGTCGTCAGCATGTTCAGTTGCTCAATGGGAAATGGAATGCCATTATCGACCTTTACAGTCGAGGTGAATCCCTCAAATTTTACCAAAACAGACAACCCTTACTGAAAACCGATTTCATTGAATATTCGTTCAAAAACGGGTTACGACTAGATGTTCCTAGTGATTTCAATTCGCAACTTCCCGAACTAAAATATTACGAAGGAAATGTGTGGTATCAACGGAATTTCAATGTCAAAAAGAATTGTGACAAGCGCCAATTTATCTACTTTGCTGCGGTAAGTTATCAAGCTGCCGTTTGGCTCAATGGGGTTGAAATAGGTCGACACGAAGGCGGCTTTACGCCATTTCAGTTCGATGTGAGCGATGTGTTGAAAAATGGCGACAACGACCTGATTGTAATGGTCAATAACAATCGTCGCGAAGATGGAATTCCAGCTATGAATTTCGATTGGTGGAATTATGGAGGCATTACCCGCGATGTTTTTTTTATTGAAACACCTAAAATATTTATCAAAGATTACATTCTTCAGCTAAAAAAGGGAAGTCGGAATCAATTATTGGGTTATGTACAGTTGAAAGGTGCAACTTCGGCTCAACAAGTAGAGGTTTTAATACCCGAGTTGAAGATAAACACGAAGTTAAATACTGATAATGAAGGGTTGGCAGTTATAGACATAAATGCAAAACCACAACTTTGGGAACCTGCTACACCAAAATTGTACGAAGTAAAATTCATCACCGGCAATGATACTATAACTGATGAGATTGGTTTCAGAACCATTGAAACAAAAGGCAACGATATTTTGCTAAATGGGAAATCGATATTTCTGAAAGGCGTAAACTTTCACGAGGAAATTCCGCAACGCATGGGTCGTGCTTACTCCGATGCTGATGCATCCATGATTTTGAGTGAAGTAAAAGCCTTGGGTTGTAATTTTGCACGCACGGCGCACTATCCTCAAAATGAGCATGTTTTGCGAATGGCTGAAAAAATGGGCATTCTAATTTGGGAGGAAATACCTGTTTGGCAAGGCATCAAATTTACCAACGAAGTGGTAATGAAAAAAGCGCAGAGCATGCTTCAGGAAATGATTTACAGGGATAAAAACCGAGCTTCTATCATTATTTGGAGCATTCAAAATGAAACGGCACCTTCTACTAGTCGCAATAAAATGCTGTCGGGATTGGTTCAAATGACCCACCATCTGGATAGTACCAGGTTGATTGGCGGTGCATTCGATAACTTGAAATTTGAGAATGTAACCAACACATTTACGCTTAATGATAGTGTGGCAAACCTAATGGATGTGGTGGGAATAAACAAATATATGGGTTGGTACATGCCATTTCCGGTGGCTCCTGAGCAAATTAAATGGAAAGTGGCATTGAACAAACCGCTGATTATTTCCGAATTTGGGTGCGAAGCGCTTTATGGACAGCACGGAGAAGCAGATGTAGCCTATTCGTGGAGCGAAGAATATCAGGAAGAAATCTATCGCAAAAACCTGATAATGTTCAAGAGCATTCCCAATTTGAGAGGCACAAGCCCATGGGTGCTTTTCGATTTCCGTTCTCCAACACGTTGTCACCCACTTAATCAGGATGGCTGGAACCGTAAAGGACTGATTTCCGACAAAGGTCAACGTAAAAAAGCCTGGTATATAATGAAAGAGTTTTATAATCAAGTATTGGTCAAATGAAGAAATAAATGAAAAAATCACAATCCATATTCATTCTATAACTATTAAAATAATACTGTCAACTTCCATCGGACTTTTCTCGAAAATTCCAACGAAATTGGCAAAGCAATTAAATTAGTCTTAAATCAATAAATCACATTTTACCATGACAAACAATTCAAATCAAACAGGTGCATTGCTCTTATTAGCAATTGTATTAGGTGCGGCTGTTTATGCTCTTATGTTTTTTGGCAATGAAATCGAGCAAACCAACATGTCCGCCAGTTTTGGACAATTGTCCAAAAAAAACTTTAACAACTTATATTCTAATAATAAGGGTACTGCGGATGTAAGTTTTCAAGCAAAGGAAATCCGTTCCGACATATCTGGTGTATCCTTGCCAAATCACAAAATGAAGAGCACTTCGGGCGGAGATTATGCCCAATCTTCCAATATCGATTTTCCTTCTACAGGAATAGAACAATCAGATGTCCAAAATTTGAATGGTTTTTCGTCAACTAGCACAAAATCCAGCGGAAATTACGCTCGAAATGAGTCACAGTCGTTTTCTTTTGGCAATTCGTCAGTTGAATACATTTCTAATCCACAAAACCCGACCAAATCTGACATCAATGCTTTACTTTTGCTCGACACGCACGCAGCTGAAACTGCAATGTCAAGTCAAAGTCAGCAAGGTTCAAAACGTGCCACGTCAGCATTGGCAGCCAAAACGGCGTCGGTATCTACTAGTCTAACAGATAAAAAGGCAATTAGGAAAATTACAGGTGACCCAGGCGAACCTAGTGCAAGCTTGCCTGTTGGTGATGGGGTTTTGATTTTACTTTTGATGGGTAGTGGTTATAGTATTACATCGTACAAACGTTCAAAAAATAATGACGAACTGATTGAATTGATAAGTTAAAGGAATGAAAAAACGGACTAACAAACAATTCAATCAAATAGTTGCTGTATTATTGGTGTTTGTAAGCGTGTGCGCCATAGTAATTTTGATGCATTTTGACAATTCTGATAACATTTTAAACAATTACTTTGAATACAATTCGTCAAGCCAAATCAATCAATTCAAAGCAATGAGTTCTAGGCAACAACAAAGTGTTATTACTATTTCGGATATAAATATATCAAGTTACAAAGGAGTAAAAAGTTCCAGTTCAATTGTTTCTTCGAATTCTGAGTTGGACTTTCCTACAATGTCCAGTTCAGAATCGGTAGCCCATGTTAGAATTCAGAATAATACTGAAAACAGCAATACCAATTCTACGAAGAATGAGGTAATGTATAGCTATAATCAAACAAAAACATCACAAGTAAATGCTTCAAAAATTCAATTTACATCAACCAAAACGAATGATTATTCATCATCCAAACCAGTTTTTTCAAATAACATTGGCAATCAATTAGAGGGAAGTTTTGGTGATAAAAACCAATCGAATTCAAACGACGTATCAAATGCTTTTTCCAGCAATAATACATTGTCATTGACCACTGATTTGTCGGATAATAATTCCCCGATGCTCATAGATGGTGAAACTAATCCTGGCGACCCAGGTGTGCCGGTAGGCGATGGCACTTGGGTGCTTTTCATTCTACTTGGAATATATATGTTTAGAGTAGTAAGAAATTCATAGAATTATATTCCTAAACGTCATTAGTATTACAATCAACGCATTAGGTTAGAATGTTGGAGCAACGCTAAACTCTACAACAGCCCTATAACAGCCTAAAAACGGCTTGGCTTCCCTCTAATTTAGAGGGGTGAAGCGGTGCGCAACGAATACTTTTTGTCCCGCCAAAAAGTAGCAAAAAGGCGGAAAATGCCCGAAATAGGGTAGAGAAGAACGAAGATGTGTTGTTTGTTTTTTTCGTATCAAAGATTACGAGTGCTCAAATACGTAAAATAAACGAACACGAGCAATCACGACTGTCTGTGCTTCAGTTTATGATGAGGTAGCATATATTTTTTCGTATGCAATTTAATTACATCCTACCTTAAAAGAAAAGTTATAGCAACATTGTTTACATTTATAATAAGTTAAATACGTCTAACTTTTTTTCCTATACTCGTTAGGAGACATTTTAAATTCAGCTTTAAAAACTGAATAAAAGTATGATTTATTATTAAATCCTGTTTGGTACATAATTTCCTGAATAGTTAACTTTGAGGTTTTGATAAGCCTTTCTGCCTCTTTAAGTCTTATTTCACGTATGAAATCAGTAGGAGTTACCTTGATTAGCTCTTTGATACGGCGATAAAGTATGATACGAGTAATATTTAAATGTTCGCAAATAAAATCAGGACCCAATAGTTCATTCTCCATATTGTTTTTGATTAATTCAGCAACAGAAATCAGGAATTTTTTTTCATCGGAATGAACGAAATTATTATTAAACTCTTCGATTGTTGAAAGCGTAGAATTATAAAACTGTTTTAACGAACCTCGGTTGTTAATGATTTGTTGAATTACAGAAAGCAATAATTTAGGGTTAAAGGGTTTGGCTATAAAAAATTCCAACCCTCTTTCATAATTAGCAATTTGATCATCCATTGTAGCCTTTGAACTCAGAAATACTATAGGGATATGTGAGGTAAGACGACTTTTTTTAATTTCATTCAACAGCTCTACACCACTCATATTAGGCATTATAACATCCGAAATAATAAGATCAGGGCGATGATTTTTAAGTTGTTCGATGCCCTCATTTCCATCTGAGGCTTCAATAATATCGTAGAAAGGAGAAAGAATATCATTGAGCAGGTCTCTAATTTCTTTTTCGTCATCAATAATCAGTATCAGTGGTTTTTGCTTCGAATCTATTTGAGGAACATTATTTAGAGGTTGAACGAAAAGAGTTACATCTGGAATGGTGCGAAGTTCGACCTCTTTTTGTTCCGGCAACTCTACAATGAAAAGTGTATAATCATTTTCGCGACTTTCAACAATTATAGTACCTCCCAATAAATTAACTAGACTTTTGGTAAGTGCCAATCCAATTCCGGTACGTTGAATTTTTCCCTTACTAACATTTCGTTCAAAATTATCCAAAATTTGAAAACGATTAAATACACTCTGAAGGTCTTCTTGTTTTATGCCTTGACCTGTGTTCCGCACCCGTATTATTAATTTTTTGTTGTTATTTTCAATTTCAATTTCAATTTCTCCATTATCATTGGTATATTTATAGGCATTTGAAACTAGATTGAATAGAATCTTTTCTAATGCGTCCCTGTCAGAAACAAACAGATTACTGTTCTTGCCTAAATTGAGTTTAAAGTTTATTTGTTTCTGCTCAGCAAATTCCACAAAGTTATCTGTAATATATTTTACTAATTCCAGAATATCAATTTCTTCAAAAATGATTCTTTTGTTATCTGTTTCAACGCGCCTGAAGTCCATCAAATCATTGATAAGACGTTGCATGCGTTCAGCATTATTTTTTATGACATGAAGGTATTTTTTTGTCATACTATCAGCTATTTCGTTTTCAAGAAGTTTTTCGCAAGGTCCATAAATGAGCGTTAAAGGAGTACAAAATTCATGAGCGATATTAGTAAAAAACCGAAGTTTAGCCTCATAAGTAACTAATTGTTCCTTTTTGGCAATTCGTTCTTCGAAAATAGTTCTGTTTAGTTCAATTCTTTTTTTTATGGTGGAATAAATAAAATAAGAGATGACGCTAAATAACACAAGATAAACTAAATAGAAGTACCAACTTGCCCACCATGGACTATTCACATTAATACGTAGGGTGTACTCCTTTTTATTCCATACTTTATCCCCATTAGTAGCCTTGATTTTTAAAACGTAATTGCCTGGTGAAACATTAGTAAAAGTGGCAGTACTACCTGTTCCTAACGTAACCCAATCGTTGTTAAATCCTACGAGGATGTAACTGTATTCACAATTAGAGTTGTTAATAAAGTCAAGGGCTTGAAAATCGATTGAAAAGAAATTCTGATCATGTTCCAATGACATATATTCTCCATCCCTATCAATTCGACTAAGTTCAGACAGTTTATAAACACTGTTGTTTATTTTCACATCAGTAATTAAAATATCAGGTGAAAAATTTCGTTCTTCAAATTCGGAAGTGAAAAAATGGTTCAATCCGTTTACTCCACCAAAAAACAGTTCTCCTTTTGCAGTTTTACAATATGCACCATCTGAAAATTCGTTACTTTGAAGTCCGTAACCATTATTGTAATTGGTTATTTGATTTGTTTCAGGATTAAGTTTTGACAATCCGAAATTGGTACTGACCCATATCATGCCTTTACCATCTTCTAATATAGCATGAACTGAATTGTTAGGTAACCCGTTTTGTTCTGTATATTGAGTGACGTGATATTTATTTCCTTTGTAAGTTAAACGGTTCAAGCCATAACTTGTGCCAATCCAAAAAGTTCCGTTTGAAGATTTCAAAAGGCATAGAACATCATTATCAGATAGTGGTGAAGTACTTTCCTGATTAATATTGGTGATTGATTTATGAGTTTCCTTATTTATTAAAAAAACACCTGAGCCACGAGTTGAAATCAACACATGTTTAGCATCGAAAGGAATAATAGAATAAACATTTGAATTTGTCAACCCCGATTTGTTATTTTTGTTATAGGAAGTTGATTCAATTATTGAAAGGTTTTTATTTGAGAGGCTGAATTTGATTTGAAAAGCACCTACATTATTAGTTCCTATCCACAATGTAGATTGATCATTATCCCAAAAAAGTCGATAAATAGGTGTTTGAAACTTTGAACTAAATGTACTTATTGACTTCATGTCAATTTTGGTTACAAGCAATGATTTTGAATCAACGGTAAACAGACCATCCGTTTCAGACCCTACAAATATTAAATTACCCGGGCCTTTGCATATTGACAAGATGGATTTACCGGTAAAAACCGGAATGTTCTGAATTGTTGGTAGGGTAGTAGTATAAGTATCGGAGATTATACTGAGCCCGTTTCCTCGACTTCCTACCCAAATTTTCGAAAAGGTATCTTCGCAAATTGCCCTAACTGCACTACTGTGTTGTTTTGATAAGTCTTTGTTAGCTATGCATTTAAAATTCAATGGTTCGTGATAGTTATAGACAACACCATTATTATTAGTACCAACCCATAATATTTGTTGTTTCTTATCGAAAAATGAAGATAAAACTCCACCGTGATACGAAGGATTTTCAAATGAAATCCATGACTTTCGAATCACATCATAATAAAAAAGGCCTTTTGTAGCATAACCTATTATTAGTTCATTGTTTGATTCGTTAATTGTTTGAATTCCGCTATTTACAGGTAAACCTATACCATCGGCTACAATCCGGAAAAGGCCGTTGGAGGTGTTATAGGAATAAATATATCGTTGGTTGTTATCTAATAGCCAAAATTCATTGTCTGATTTTTTAAAAATGTTTTGTAACGAGTATTGATTTAATATGCGTTGGCAATATTCCACTTTGGGTTTATCTTTTATCATTCTAATTTTCAACCGATACAATTCACTCTCCGAAGTTATCAAAAAGACTGTACCTTGGGCATCACTGGTTATGCGTAAGATTGTTTTTGTCTGAAGCTGTGGAATATTAAATGGGCTGAAAGTGTTTTTGGAAGTATTGAAATAAGTAAGTTTATGATTTAAGGTATAACATAAAACCAGATTATCAGGGCCTAAAGTCAGTTTGTACGATGCAGTTGATGGGGATTCATTTCGTCCTTCCTTTTCGAAAAAACGAGTTATCTCATTTGATTTTGTAACAATTCTATTTACACCATTCGTAGTACTAACCCATAAAATACCTTTCTGAGACTCAACAATATTGACAATAATGTTACTATTTATTGAATTATTGTTGTTTTTTTTACGTTTGTAAACTTTTATGTTTTTACCGTCAAATGTATTGAGTCCATCCCAGGTCCCTATCCACATTAAACCAGACGAATCTTTATAAATAGTTGAAATGGAACTATTTGAAAGTCCATCATTACTCGATAATTTAATCGATTTAAGGCTGGCACTTATCAAATTAATATTGCATACTAAAATTAGAATACAAAAAAGAAATTTCTTATTTCTCATGTCGTGATATTTCGTATTGTTATATTAATCGCAAAGATATTCTTTTTCCGATATAGAATAAGAAAGATTTGAACCTATTTTGTTCTTAGCATACCTTTTTGAAACTTCAACACACCTTCTAAATAATAATCCAGATTACTTTTGCAAACATAATTAATGAATATGGGGAATCCGATCATTAACCATGCTCATTTGAAATGATTTTTTTGTGCAGATAGTTTTTGCATCTTGTTCAAAGACTGAATTGAAATACAAATTGAATAATTAAAAACATGAGAACATCAATTATAGCAACTAAATAGTCAATACAATAGTGCTGTATTTTAATTATTTCATCAAACTCTATATGATTTGATAGAAATCTCATAAAGCACAGATAAATAATATTTTACGGAAGATGATTAATAACTATCATTTATATAAAAGATTATAGATCTGCTACTTGCGATGGCTTACTCCTTATAAATGTTGTTTCTTGTAAGTAGTACGTAAACAAACTGATTTTTTACATGTGAATCATTAATATTAATTCGAAGAATCTAAGATGAAAAAAATGTCAAACAGAAAAAAAAGAATGTTTAAACAACAAAATACCTCTGCGTGTGTTGGAGGAATGGGTTTTAATTTGACAAAAATATTGTTTATTTTCATTTGTGTAATAGGGTTAAATGGTTTGGTATTTGCACAAACTACTAGTCACACTGTTGAGTTGAAGTACAATTGGGAATATATGTTTTTTCCATACTGTGAGAGCGATAAATTAGCATTGGAACAAATACCGACTCATGAATGGAGAAATGCCAATGTGCCGGGCGAAGTTCAGGTTGACTTACGAAAAGACGGTTTGTTACCCGATTTGAATTATGGACAAAACTTCTATAGTGCCGTTTGGGTCGAAAATCAGGATTTTATTTATCGCACACAATTTCAAACGCCTTTGCATTCGGTGAATGGACGGGTTTATCTTGATTTCGATGGGTTGGATTGCTTTGCCACCTTGTGGGTGAATGGAAAAGTAATAGGAAAAACACACAATATGTTCAAAACTTATTCCTTTGATGTAACCGATGTGTTGAATAAAGATGAAAACGAGTTAATGGTCCGTTTGGCATCGCCTATGAAGGAGGTGTACAAGCAAGTACCAAGTGCAAAGGAAAAAATGGATAAATTGTCTTGCGCATTTTATGTCAAAGAACGACTTATCACCCGCAAAGTTCAGATGAGTTATGGCTGGGACAATGTGCCACGCATCATCACGTCAGGCATTTACCGCCCTGTAAAATTGCGTGTTTGCGAAACTGCACGTATTGAAAACGTATGGTTTAGAACTACCTTGAGCGAAAATTACACAAAAGCCAAAGCGAAAATTGATGTAGAACTTCTGTCGAAAGCAGGTTTCAAAGGCGATATAGAAATAATACTGACACGGGGAAACAAAACTTTCAGCAATGTTCAGACGGTTTCAACCAACGAACCAAACAAAAGTATTGCACTTGAACTCATTATCCCGAACCCCGAACTTTGGTGGCCTGCGGGTGTAGGCGAACAGCCATTGTACCACTTAGAAGTAAGAATTAAAAACAATAAAACCGTTTCCGACAGCTATCGCGAGCGAGTGGCAATTCGTGAAATCAAGGTTGTAACCACTCCGGTAGAAAAAAGAATGGTGAATTACAAAATTGCCAATCCAACTTCATCAACCGATGTGATGGATGGCGGTTTTGTAGGTGCATGGAGCAAAGTGGCACTCAAAACACCTGAAGAAGTAGAAGTCAGTCCTCTTAAATTTTACGTAAATGGGCAATTTGTTTTCATCAAAGGTTGGAATTTTCAACCTTTGGATGTGTTCGTTTCGCAAGTAACCAAAGAAAGATACAACCGTTCGGTGGAGGCAGCCAAAGAAGCCGGTGCCAATATGTTGCGGGTGTGGGGAGGAGGAAATGTGGAAAGTCCGGCGTTTTATGATGCTTGTGACGAGAAAGGCATCATGGTATGGCAGGATTTCTTTTATGCTTCGGGACAATATCCCAACGATGATGATTTTCTGAAAGAAGCCGAAAGTGAAACGGTGAATGTGGTGAAACAATTGCGCAATCGTGCTTGTCTGGCTGCCTGGTGTGGCGATAATGAATCGGACATGGTAAATAACGACAGAGGAGTTGGGCAGTTTGCCAATAAAATTACGCATGTGGTACAGAAAAAAGTGATGGAAAGCTACGACCCCGACCGTTTCTGGCACCCATCCAGTCCATCGGGTGGAGGTTATCCGCGCAGTCCGTGGGGTGGCGACAAACGTAACTGGGGTGCGGGTTTTCCCGAAAATGATTACCAGCATATCCGTGGCGATGAAGGACGGTTTATCAGCGAGGGTGGCACTTCCGATTTCTCACAACTTTCCTCTTTACGTAAATACTTGCCACAGGAATTTGAATGGCCAATGAATAACGATTATCATAACATGCACTTTGGCGATGTACCTACCATGCGTCGTGATTTTCCAAAATCATTATGGGGTAATATTGATAAATATTTTGGCAACCCTCAGAATTTGGGTGACTATGTGTATTTAACTCAGATAGCACAAGCACAAGGTTTGGAGAAAATGGGACAGCATTTCCGAATGCGCATGGGCGATTGTGGCGGTGTATTGATGTGGAAGTGGGCTGATACATGGCCTTCGGCTTGTATGAGTGTAATTGATTACGATGAATTTAAAAAAGCATCTTACTATGCAGTGAAAAATGCTTTCGCACTGACAACTTTGATGATGAAAAATCAAAACGACAGTTTGTCGATATGGTATCTCAACGACTTAGCTGCAAAACCAAATCAGGTTATTAAATGCCAGTTGAGAAAATATGATGGTTCATTGGTGCGTGAGTGGTCTAATCTGTTGACATTCAATAAAAATAGTTCGGGACAAGCTCTTGATTTAAAAATTAAACGAGCCGATGTTGGTAACGGTGATTATTATTTCAGATTCAGTATTGAAAATAGCGACACGCCACCAAATTATTATGTACCTTGCGACCTGATAAAACTGAAAACAAATCCTGCAAATGTGACGGTTTCAGTACAACGGAACAGTCCAAAGCAGGTAACACTCATATTCAAAGCCACAGAATTTACGCCATACATTCTTATCACAGGCAACAATCCATACATAAAATTCTCTGACAATGAATTTTATATGGAAAAAGGCGAAGAGAAAAAGGTCATTCTTTCGATAAAAGAAGGTGAAATTTGGGGCGATTTCTCTTATCGTTGGTGGAAAAGTGAAACGCACAATTTCTTAGTTGAATCGGAACTCTTAAAACCAGTTGGTAATGGCTCAGTATCTTATCCTTGATTCTTAATAAGTAACAAAAATAAATTATTAATTTTATGAAGAAATTCATTCAAGTTATTCTAATTTCTCTTGTGTTTTCGTCGATAGTTTTTTCGCAAAACAGCAATGTATCTCTTGGTAAACTAAAACCATTCTGGAGAAATCATCCAGTTTTGGGACCTTTCCTGCAAGATGGCTTATGGATTCAGGAAGTGCCTGATTATATGCTGAATACTGATTTTGCGTACAAAAAACGTCCCTTTGCCAAAGAAGTGCTTTTTGCCGATCATTTATCTGTGGTTCGTTTATTGGGCGGCACTGATTCTTACCCGGACTTGGTAATAGCAAAAAAAACGGAAGTGAATTCCGATGGAACAATGAAAAAATCGAAATTCAGCGCTGAGGATACTGCATCAATAAGGAAACTTTCAGAATACGATTATGCGTTCCGCAAAAAAGATGGCACGCTTGGATTCAGACCTGAATTGATTGTAAACCGTCTGAAATCTTATACCGATAATGGTTACACAAGCTTTACCATTGTGCTCGACAATGTGCCTTGGTGTTTAATCAAAACCCCACTTATTGGTAGTTTCGGACAAACAGGACCTCCCGATAATCAGGAAGAATGGTATCAAACCGTGCGGGAATTGTGTATCACTCTAAAAACAATTTTAGGCGAAGAAAATGCCAATAAACTGCGATTTAGGATTGGCACCGAAATGAATGGTAAAGAGCGTTTTAATGGTACGGAAGACCAGTTTATCACCCATTTCGATTATGCAGCAGCTGCCATTGCCGATGTATTGCCTGGTGCACGATTAGGACTGTTTAATATCTCGGCGGTATCAATCAAAGGAATTCAACATTCGCACAATGTTAATGCTTTTCATTTGCTGAAACATGCCACCACAGAACCCAACAGGAAAACTGGAAAATCCTATGGTGCGTTACCTTTTGTGGCAGCCTCGCGTTATTTTTGCGAAAAAGTGAATCTAAACGACATCTGTGGTGGATTGGTGAGCGCATGGGATTATGTTCACGATAGTATTCCAGGTTATACAGAATTCTCAAGGGAAATCCATGAATGGGGTGCTATAGGAGATTGGGCTGCAAAACCACCCACTTCCAATCCCGATGCATTTGGAAATGCAATGAACTTGCAAGTATTGCTTGATTTTAATGAAAAAGGCATAGACCGTCTGTTTCATTGGAATTTACTGGAATCAGTGAAATCCACGAAACAAGATGAAATTTTAATTCCAAACAGTCAGGCTTGGGGTTACAGTGTACTTAATTATATGTCCGGGGGCGAAGCTTACAAACTCACACCGCAACCGACTATTGCAACCGACAAGACAACACATTCTGCGCTGTTGAGCGTGTTCGACAAGAAAGCCTATTTATTGGTAAATGCCTATAATACAAGCCGCACAAGTCACAACAAAAATATGGTTACGCTAAAAATTGAGAAAAAGAGCCTGCCATTTAAAGTAAAAATTCTGAAATCGGCAAGTATGAATAATGCCAATTGTGTGGGTTTGGCAGTGCGTCTCGATATAGAACAGGCCGGGATTCTTAATCCAATAATGAACGAGCGTCCTGAAGGCGTTTTTAATCTGAAAGACATGACCAACAACCTTGGTCAAGCAAAAACATTAGTCATACAAAATTGGGATAAATACAAATCTATTTGGAAAAAGTCGCTCACATTGGAGACTTTTAAAGGAAAAATTACTGAGGATGCAAATTTTTATACCATTACACTCGAAATGGCTGCTCCCGAAAGTACAGTAATCGTTTTAACGGAAAAAAAATGACCAGAACCGCCTTTAAAATGCAGTTGAAATCGGGCTGCGAAAAAGAGTACGAAAAACGCCATAACCTGATATGGCTTGAACTGAAACAACTTTTAAAAGATGCGGGCGTGTCTGATTATTCCATCTTTTGGGACAAAGAAACCAATGTTCTTTTTGCTGTACAAAAGAATAGCGGTCAGGGTTCTCAGGATTTGGGACAAACTGAAATAGTTCAAAAATGGTGGGCGTATATGGCCGATATCATGGAGACTAATCCTGATAATTCACCCATTTCAATTTCGATGCCTGAACTTTTTTTTATGGAATAGCAACACTCAACACATTCTTTGACAATAATATACGATATGAAAAAAGAACATTTTAAAACTATCAGGGTAGTGAAAAACGAGTTAAGATTTGCTGGTTGTATTGCTTTAGGGACTATTGCAACATTGCCGATTACGATAAAAGCAGAACAAAAACAACGCCCTAACATTATTTTTATATTAACAGACGATCAGCGTTGTGACGCATTAGGGGTGATGGGTAATCCAATTATTCAAACTCCAAATATGAATAAATTAGCCACTGCAGGCATTTTATTTCAAAATGCTTATGTCACAACTTCAATCAGTTGCGTTAGTAGGGCAAGTTTATTAACGGGTCTATATGGGTCTAAACATAAGATTAATGATTTTTCGACTAATTTAAGTCCTGAAATTCTTCGTGAAACGTATCCAGTAATTCTTAAAAATGCAGGATATAAGATTGGATTTATTGGGAAATTTGGCGTAGGAAGCAATCCTCCTGATTCAATTTTTGACTTTTGTTTTGATACTGAATCAGGAGGTCTTTCACAGCCAAACTACCTTATGACTGGAAAGAATGGTAGAAAAATTCATGATACGGATACAATTTCGTCTTCTATTCAAGATTTTTTAAATCAATTTGGCAATAGAGATCCGTTTTGTCTTTCGGTGAGTTTCAAAGCTCCGCACGAACAAGATGGTAATCCCCCTGAATATATCATTCAACCCAAATATAAAGATTATTATAATGATGTAAATATCCCCGAACCTGTCACTAATGACCCTAAGTATTGGAATCAATTCCCTGATTTTTTTCGAACGGATCAAAATTTTGCCAGAGCAAGATGGAAAGGTTTGTTTGGGACACCTGAACTGTATCAGGAAAATGTAAAAAACTATTACCGTCTCATAACAGGAGTAGATGATGTGATTGGGGAAATGATGATTAAACTCAAGAACTTAGGCATTGACAAAAATACCATTATCATCCTTATGGGAGATAACGGTATGTTGTTGGGAGAACATGGGATGGAAGGAAAATGGTATGGTTATGAAGAATCAATTCGCGTACCTCTATTTATCTATAATCCAAATTTACCTGATAAAATCAAACAATATAAAGCACCCCAAATAGCATTGAATATTGATATTGCGCCTACTATACTTTCAATGGCAGGAATTCAGCCACCAAAAAGTATGCAGGGCAGGAGTCTGATTGATGTCATTGAACAAAAAGTACCTGAAAGGACTAATTTTTTCTATCAGCATTACTTCTTGGGTAGTCCCAGAATTCCAAGAGTGGAAGGTGTTGTATCAAAAGACTTCAAATATATGAATTACATTGAACATAACTATGAAGAACTATTTGATATAAAACATGATCCGCACGAAACAACAAATTTGACAACCAATCTGAAATATAAATTTAAACTAGAAGAATTCCGGGAGAAATTTGATGAATTAAGACAAATATACAGTGTGCCTCCAAAAGAGTGGGAACGAATAAAATCTACATTTTAAAATTTATGCATATTCCTAACCTGGATAAACCAGAATTAAGAATAAAATCTCGCCAAGTCGTGACAAGCAGCAGACGGAGTATTCCGACGTGCCGACTTGACGGTATGACACTTAAAAAACGCAAATCAAAAAATAAATTCATTTAAAACTAATGAAGAAAAAACATTATAACTCTCTCATTCAGTTAATAGTAGCTTTTAAATTTGTTACTGTTCTTGTTGTCTGTATTCAGTTATTTTCTCAAACAGTACAATCGGAGCCTATTTATACGGGTGTTGAACCAAATTATTGGTGGTACAAGTTCCCAACATACAGCGATGTGGCTGTATTCTCTGATGTTCCAGCAAGAGTTGTTCAGGGAAATTTTGGAGCCGATTTTGCTTGGGGACAATATGCACAACGTCTGAGTCTGCGATCTACCAAATCGCAAATCTCTCAGGCAAGAAACATTAATCCAAATGTAAAGATAATGTCTTACATCGAAGGACTTGGGCAGCCACGTTTGTATACCGCAGGTTTTATAACGAATAATGGTGTTTTTCCAAAGTATTCGAACGAAACAGATCTTGTTGAGATGAAAAACAACGCATGGGCATGGACTGACAGTGGATTGACGGGGGTGAATTTCAGAACCTGGATTGGTCCTCATAACTCAGTAAACAACGATGAATTTGTAAAACCAGCGTGTACACAATCAGCACTCGGTTTGCCTCTGGCAAGCTATCCAGATGGCACATCGGCTATAGGTTACAATTCTACAGGCATTTTTCCTTTGAATGCAAAATTTTTTGATGCTACAGCAGTAAAAGACATTAATGATAGTATCCCACGCGATTATGAACAATTGATAGATGTTTCGACCAATTATCAACTCCTGCGTCCAATGCTCTATAAGGCAATTGTAGGTGAGTATTGCATAAAAACTTATGCCGGAAAAGTGGTGGGTGATTCCTTATTTGCTGGAAATATTAAAGTAAGTAAAGATCCTGCTTGTCCATATTGGTACGAATACCATCGAATAGCAGCGCGTACAATGCTTAAAAATGGTGATATTGATGGAATATGGACAGATAATTGTTCGCCATGGAATAATTTTTCGGGACCTTATGAACTTTTTGGAGCGTGGTCGGAGTACAAATTTAATTTGTATCTCAAAGAAAAATACACTACGGCAGAGCTTAGCAATATGGGTGTCAGCAATATTAATACCTTTAATATCAGGGCATACATGAAGCAAAAAGCAGGTGTTTTGGGCGCAACAAGCGTACAAAAAAACGACCCCAATGCCCAAATATATCTAAATGTGGGTTGGTATACCGACAAAGTTTGGAATACATATAAAGTGTTTAAACAAAAAACGGGTGCTGACTTTTTGAAAAACCACTATACCGTTTTCAAAGAAGAGGCTGCAAAAGTTGGAAAGCCCGATTTTGCAGTAGGCGGTAATGATATTCCCATGCTAAACAACGGCTGGGTGCGCGACGATTATATGGACATTGTGTGTACAGAAATCAGTATGGATAACTCGCAAACAATTAACTATCAGGGCGGAATGGGGTTGCCTCCTTTAGGTAAATATGCTCCCATTTTCCGAGCAGCACTGGAAAATCAAAAAGGACCTTATGCCATGTTTTGGTTTTATGGTCCCGACAAAGCCAATGCTACTGAAGGACTCAGCAAAGTTTTACTTTCTGAAGCGTTTGCAAACAGTACTTTTGTGAAAAGTGCCGCTAATAGTTGCGCTAATCCTTCGGCACATCAGTGGTTAAATGCTTTTGTCGAGAAAGAAGAAAGCCAATTTGGACGTCGTTATAATCAGGCAGACATTGGCATATTATTTTCTGGAAATAATTATTTTGCCATGGCATTGCCGGGGTCCATTATACCCGATAAAAATTACCAACCACACCGTCAGGATTACCTTGGGTTTGCCACTGCACTTATCGATGCACATCTGCCGTTTAGGGTGGTAACCGATTGGAAACTTACTCCTGCAAATCTGGCTCAATACAAAACGTTTATCATGCCGTGTGCCGATTATCTGAACGATTCTATTTTACCCCTATTAGAAACATGGGTGCAAAATGGTGGGCGATTAGTATTAACCGGATCACCGGGGAAATTTTACGATACTGCTGGTTTATTTCAGCGCAGAGCTACTCCATTGCTTCAAAATTTAGTGGGAAGAAATATAAGCAATGCACCCGAAATTGTAAATAATACTAGCTTGGTATATGACAAAACCGTTTATACTTCCACTGTGGGTAAAGGAACCGTAGTTTGGACTGCTGAGCCTGTTGGTATGAAGTATTTTAACGCAAAGTATCTAGCTAATGCGGCAAAGCAACGTGCAACTTATTTACAAACTCTCAATACCATGTTGTCGGTTTCTGATTTGTTCGATGGCTCCACGTTGCCTGTAACTGTTGGTAGTTTTTTGTGGAAATCAGCCGATTCAAATATCCTCTTTGCCGATTTAGTAAATTACAATTACGATTTGATAAATGATACAATTTTGAAAACAGAAAATTTGAGTTTAAAATTCAAAGTTGCATCCGGGAAAATAATTAATTCCGTTACAGGTATAGCCCCTGAAGGAAATACCACACTTAATTACAGCGTGTCAAACGGTTGGGTAACTGTAGCAGTACCTTCATTACAAAATTACCTTTCCGTAAAACTCACAACCACAGATTTGACTAGCTTAAAAAATGATTTGCCAAATGAATACGATGTATTAATTACTCCTAATCCGGCGAAGAATGAAGTAGAAATAAGCTCTGACAAAAAGATGTCAAGTATTTATTTTTACGATAACATTGGAAGAAAAAGGTTAAGTATGCAACTCCCGGGAAATGGAAATCTTGATGTTTCAAAATTAAATGCAGGAATGTATCAGGTTTGTATTATATTTGACGATAATATAATTACAACAAAAAAATTAATTATTATGGGTAAATAGCACCAAGAATACACAATAATTTATTAGCATACCTTTTTGAAGTCTCAGCATACCTTCGCAAAAATAAACAGGATTACTTTTGCAACCACTAATTAGCTCCAGTGGGTATTTTAATCCCTAGAAAATAAAATTCAACAAACAAAACACCCTTATTTTTTTATTGGTATCTTCCTGGAATTTGAAATTCCTTTTCTAAACGAAATTGATACTGCTTTTAAAAATAAGTTTTAACAATAAGTTTCAATTAATATTTAGGTTCTAAACAATTTATTTAACAACAAAAAAACAATTACAATGAAAAAACTAATTTTACTTTTTGCCGTAACTTGCCTATCGTTGTCAAGTTTTTCTATTACTACAATTTATGTAAAATCGGATGGTTCTGGTACTGCCGATGGTCTATCATGGGCAAATGCAGTTACTTTGGATCAAGGTCGTACTTTGGCTAATTACTATAACACTTTAGCTATTCCTGTTGCCAATCAAATTTGGATGAAGGCAGGAACTTATAATTTAACTGCTGCTTTTCTAATTAACATTCCATTAACTATTTATGGTGGTTTTGCAGGCGCAGAAGCAAATCTGACTGATCGCAACTGGGTAATCAATCAAACTATTTTAAATCAAACAGCAGCACTTCAGGTTATTTGGTCGAATGTAGAAAAGGATGTTCTGCTTGATGGTTTAATTCTGCAAGGGGGAAATCCAACGGGTAATGGTGCTTGTGGGCAAATCACCTCTGGCACTACGTTACGTAATTGTATTATCAGAAATAATAAGGCAGTTACAGCTGCTAAATTTGCGGTATTTATAACTTTTGTTCCAGCAAGTGCAACAAAAAAAATAACTATAGACAATTGCTTGATTGTCAACAATGAAACAGCTGTAAGTCCTTCAGTCTTCAATATTGTTACTACATCGCAAGTTGACATAACAAATACAACCATAGCTAATAATCTTTCTCAGGCGACTAATGCAGCAGGTGCTGTAATTGCAATTACCAATGGAGCACCAATAGTAAATATGTACAATAACATCATTTACAACAATAAAACAGGCGCAGCTACAGCTCAAAGCGTTACCACAACTACTATGACAACCGGTGCCAAAGTGGTTTATAACAACGCCTGGGATGTTGCTACTGCAAATACTACAGCGGCGGCAGGAAATATAGTTTTAGCGTCTTCTCCTTTTGTATCCGCCACCGGTTTTGTGGGTGCTGCCAATGCAAGTACTCAACTATTGACTGATATTAATGCTGCCAATTTTAAATTAGCAACTGGATCAACTTGTATCAACGCTGGAAATAACACTTATGCTACTGCCACAACTGATTTGGCTGGAGGCACCAGAATTCAAAATACCACGGTTGATATGGGTGCTTATGAAGTAGTAATACCTGCTTCACCAAGCATCACGAGTATAACAGTTGGAAGCTCACAATTGTCTGTAATATTTTTGGCCGGAAGTGATGGAAGTAGTCCCATTACCAACTATAAATACTCAACCGATGGTGGTTCAACTTTTACGGCATGTTCACCTGCTCAAACAACTTCACCTATCATTATCACTAGTTTAAGCAATGGAACTTCGTACGATGTACAAATTAAGGCCATTAATACGTATGGTGACGGTACAGCAACTCCAACTGTAGCTGCTACTCCGTCGAGTATTACTGGTATAATTCAACCAATTCTTACATCTAAAGTAATGATTTCGAATGGAGAGTTGATCGTAATCGGAGTGAACAGCTACTCTGTTTACAATGCACAAGGGTTAGAATTGGCTAAAGCAAAATCTAGTAATGAACGAATGACACTTCGCTCAGGTATATATTTTGTAAAAACAGGCGAACAAACACATAAAGTGCTAGTAAGATAACTCGAATTTTTACGGTCGGATAACTAAAGGTTGTCCGACTATTTTTAAAAAGCTTTTTATTGTTTATCTTATTATAAAAATCATTATGAAAAAACTAATTTTACTTTTTGCCGTAACTTGCCTATCGTTGTCAAGTTTTTCTATTAGTACTATTTATGTACAATCGGATGGTTCTGGTACTGCCGATGGTCTATCATGGGCAAATGCAGTTTCTTTGAATCGCGGTCGTGCTTTGGCTGATAGCTGTAACACTTTAGCTACTCCTGTTGCCAATCAAATTTGGATGAAGGCAGGAACTTATAATTTAACTCTTGCTTTTGTAATTAATATTCCATTAACTGTTTATGGTGGTTTTGCAGGCACAGAAGCCAATCTGACTGATCGCAACTGGGTAATCAATCAAACTATTTTAAATCAAACAGCAGCACTTCAGGTTATTTGGTCGAATGTAGAAAAGGATGTTCTGCTTGATGGTTTAATTCTGCAAGGGGGAAATCCACCGGGTAATGGTGCTTGTGGGCAAATCACCTCTGGCACTACGTTACGTAATTGTATTATCAGAAACAATAAGGCAGTTACAGTTGCTAAATTTGCGGTTTTTCTAACTAATGTGCCAGCAGGTGCAACAAAAAAAATAACTTTAGACAATTGCTTGATTGTCAACAATGAAACAGCTGTAAGTCCTTCAGTCTTCAATATAGTTACGACATCGCAAGTTGACATAACAAATACAACTATAGCCAATAATTTTTCTCAGGCGACGAATGCAACAGGTGCTGTAATTGCAATTACCAATGGAGCACCAATAGTAAATATGTACAATAACATCATTTACAACAATAAAACAGGCTCAGCTACAGCTCAAAGCGTTACCACAACCACTATGACAACCGGTGCCAAAGTGGTTTATAACAACGCGTGGGATGTTGCTACTGCAAATACTACAGCAACGGCAGGAAATATAGTATTGGCGTATTCTCCTTTTGTATCCGCCACCGGTTTTGTGGGTGCTGCCAATGCAAGCACTCAACTATTGACTGATATTAATGCTGCCAATTTTAAACTAGCAACTGGATCAACATGTATTAACACTGGAAATAACACTTATGCTACTGCCACAACTGATTTGGCTGGAGACACCAGAATTCAAAATACCACGGTTGATATGGGTGCTTATGAATTTAGCACTACAGCAGGGATTTCTTATCAAACCATCGAAAATCCTATCCGTGCTTTCAACAATCAATTGGTAGTTCCAGATCATTTTATAAACAGAACATTATCAATCTACAATATACAAGGTCAACTGGTTCAAGTAATTAAAAAAGCTACAACATTAAATAGCTTAAATACGAAAGGAATTCTGTTATTAAAAGTAGACAATGAAACGTACAAGTTTTTTAATTAATAAACTATCACAAATAAATCATCAAATATCATGAAAAAAAAACTTTTTCTTTTTTGCCTCTTGGTGACAAGTTCCACTATCTTTTCTCAACCGAAATTCTTTTTTTCAGAAAATTCTGATAATCAGGGTTGGATTTCATTCAACGCCGCCAACGGACAATACTTCAGAGCTAATCTATTAAATCAAACTATCTTTTTTGTTCAACCAAAGGTTAAGATTGACGGCAATCATGCTACCTGGTTTGCAGCAAACTTTAAAGGTTCTGCTACTGCTGAACAAACCCCGATTGTTGGAGGTTTTGCATTGCCCAATTCTTTTAAAGCGGATGGAAGTCATGGCATAAATGACTACTCAAATGCTGGAGCAGTGGTATTCAAATTACCTTCTTGCAGTTCATTTAAACTACTTTGTTCGTGTGCATCAACTTATGCTTTTATAGGTGTCTATATTAGCACCGATGGGTTGAAGTACAAAACTATTAAAGAATTTATTGCTGCCAAATCGGATGACGAAACGAGTGTTGGGCAATTTAGTTTTACGGCGCCCGCTGAAGTAACATCTGCAGGTCCGGTTTTCGTTAAAATAGCCAATGCTTCGGGTGATCGTATTATTATTCACAAAGCACAAATAATTTTGTAGTTAAAAAGTGCTGTGTGCCAACAACCGTCTAAAAGCGAAATTTGATATTCAATACTTAATATAATTGAATCAAATCCTAAAATCGGGTTTGCTGACAACAATTTGCATTTCGATACTGAATTTTATAGAAAGCTAACTCAGCACCACTTTTTATTTTTTAACCATTTGATTTTCAGCTCGACTTCGTCGAGCTGAAAATCAAATGTGAAGTCTATTTTATTTTTTTAACCCCATCCCGATAGCTCCAGTAGGGGATTATTCATAGTCAGTCCCTCCATGGCAGGATACTTATCCAATTCTAAATCAAATCAATAAATCTAGATTTGAATTATTTGAAGGGTGCTAATTTACATGTAAAGGCTATTGACATCTACAATCTACAAGGTATATTATTGCATTGTTTTACAGCTCACAAGAATATTTAAATAGCAGAAAAAGGATTAGTGATTGTGAGGGTTAGAAACATTACTGTAAAAATATACAATGTATAAATAATTTAACTACAATGTATAAATTGAAATTTTTAATCCTGATAGGATTATCGACATTTTTTCAACATAGTTTTGCTAAAATAAGCAGGACCGATGTGTTAAGTGTCCAAAATGGAAAGTACATGCTGGATGGCAAGCAATTTGCCGAAATAAGTTTTAATAAATTTGACTTGTTTTGGAGTCTTTGGGGAGAAGCTGTCAATGGAAGAGCACTTACCGATGATAATCTGGTGGTTCAACGTCAACAAAAAGCACTCTCTGATTTATCTAAAGCAGGTTTTAAAACCATTCGCATTTTTGGTGCTGTTCATGATAGTTTTTACAAACAATTTAAAACGGTTTACAGTAATCCTGAAAAGCGTGAGAGCGTTTATTATAAGGCATTAGATAAGGTCATAGAGTTGTTGGAAAAGAACCATATACGTGCCGTGTTTTCGCTGGGTTGTGACATTTTTGTAGAGGAAGAAAGTGGCGATAACTTACGGGAGTTAGTCAACAATCCTAATTCTGCTTCACGCAAATCCTTAAATACTTACCTTGACGACATAGTAAAACGCTATAAAAACAGCAATGCCATATTGATGTGGGAGGTAACCAATGAGTTAACCTTAGAATGGGATATTCAGCCCGGTACGCTTTTAGTAAATGGGAAACGACACCCTACTATGGATGAAAGCATTATATTTTACAAAGATGTGATAGCCCGCATTCGGAAAAATGACACACTACGGATGATAAATAATGGTGGCTCAATGCTAAGAGAATCAGTTTATAACCTGAGTGTGAATAAAAAATGGGGAATGGACAGCTATCCACAACATAAAGAAATATATCACAAAGTATTTGATAATTCAGGATTTGGCGTATTGGATATTCATTATTATACCAATAGCAATCCCGGATATTTTCTGAAAGATGAGATAACCGGTGGCAAAATGACCCTAAACTTACCGCTTTACATGAAAATTGCAGAATCGGTAAAACTTCCTTTATATATTGGCGAGTATGGTGCATTACCGCGACCTAAAACCGACAAAAAATATTGGGGTGAAGGACAAGAATGGTTTCTTACTTTTGGAAATGATGATCTGGAAGCTATACGTTATGTTCAGCGTGCGGCTGATATGTTAGTCGATTCTGGAGTAATGTTTACCCATTGGTGGTGCTACCAATCCGACAGGACAATGGATCAAAATGATCCTTTCCGAATGGATATGGATATTGAACGTACCCCTAAGTTATTTCAGATTGTGGTTGATGCCAATAAAAGATTGAAAGAAAAATACGGAGTGAAATAGAGGATATTATCAATTTTCGAATGAAATATTGCTTTAAAATATCTATTGAATTGTTATTAGCAAGGTCAGGTTCAAAGGATTTATTTAAATAAAAATCAATTAAAATACATGCAGTCAAAAATATTTATAGTTGTAATTATTCTGTTATTTATCGGAAATGAGTTATCTGCAAAAATTACGTTAGCAACCATTTTCTCTGACAATATGGTGCTTCAGCAGCAAACAAATGTATTAATTTGGGGTAAATCTGATCAAAAAAAAGTGGTGAGTATTCATCCGTCTTGGAGCCAACAAAGTTATTCTGCAACGCCAGATCAAACCGGTTTCTGGAAAGTTCGTATCGAAACACCAAGTGCTGGTGGACCATTCGATTTAAAGGTAAGTGATGGTGATGAGTTGGTGTTTAAAAATATTTTGATTGGAGAAGTCTGGCTTTGTTCAGGTCAGTCAAATATGGACATCCCCATGGGAGGCGTACCAAATATAGTTATTATTAAAGATGCTAACTCAACCATTATTCGTTCAAAAAACAATCAATTAAGACTTTTTACAGTAGGTTATAGTCCCTCTACTGCGGTAGATGATAAGTATTTGAATGCGTGGCATTTGGCTTCGCCTCAGACTGTGTCACGTTTTAGTGCTGTGGGATATCAATTTGGAAAACAGTTGCAAGAAGTACTTGGGGTTCCGGTTGGGATAATAAAATGTGCTAAAAGCGGAACCAAAATAGAATCATGGATGAGTGAGAAGTTACTTCAGGATGAGTTTAATATACCTAAATTAAGTGCTTCGACTAATAACGCAAAGACATCGGAATTGTATAATAATATGATTATGCAAATTATGGGGTATGGCATCAAAGGGGTTTTGTGGTACCAAGGCGAAGGAAACCATACCGCTTATGAACTTTATTCAAAAGAACTTCCAGCAATGGTTAACGAATGGCGGAGTAATTGGGGTATAGGTAATTTTCCATTTTATTTTGTACAGTTGGCTCCATTTAATACCAAGAATAACAAGCATCCCTATATGAGACAAGCTATGGCTGAATGTATGAAAGTAATTCCTAACTCAGGTGTAGTACTTTTGACCGATGCCGGTGAAGAAAATAATATTCACCCCATGGATAAAAAAGTTGTTGCTGACCGATTTTTATATTGGGCATTGGCCAAAACATACAATATGAAAGGTTTTGGATTTTGTGGACCAATTTATAAATACTTAGAAATTAAAGGTAAGGAAATTACCGTTAAGTTTGATTATGCCGAAACAGGATTAACCACTTTTGGAAAAGAATTACTAAACTTTGAAATAGCTGGAGAAGACACCATTTATGTTCAGGCAAATGCAAAGATTACAAAGGAAGGTGTTTTGGTCTGGAATGATGCCATAAAACAACCAATTGCAGTACGATATGCTTTCAAGGACTTTGTAGTAGGTGAATTATTTAATTACCACGGCTTACCTGCTTCCACTTTTCAAACAATAAATAAAATTAAAGACTAAAATGCGAAAATTGTCAATACTATTAGTCTATTTCCTTCTTTTTGGATTTACAGTCAATAAACTTTATAGTCAAAATAAGTCACAAGTGCTTTGTTTAGATGGTAATAACTGGGAATTGATTGGTTATAATCCTGATAAAAGCAAAAATATTGCATTACAGGGAACTGTACCGGGGATGGTTCACCCCGATTTACAGCGGCAAGGTTTGATTCCAGACCCTTTTTGGCGAGATAATTTTAAGCAGTGTCAGTGGCCAGAATTTTGGTCGTGGACTTATAAAAGAACCTTTGATGTAGCTCCAGAAATACTTACGAAACAGTGGATTCAACTGCAATTTGATGGTATTGATACTTATTCTGATATTTACCTGAATGGACGAAAATTAGCTACAACTAACGATATGTTCTTACCATACAAATTTGATATAAACGGTTGGTTAAAGGAAAAAGGCAATGTGCTGGAGGTTCGGCTTCAAACCTTGGAGAAAATGGTAGGTGAAAAAGCGCGTCAAAAACAGTTCAGCGGTGCTTTTGGTGACCCTTACAGAGCTTATGTGCGACGAATGCAATGTACATTTGGTTGGGATTGGGTGCCACGTTTTGTTACCTATGGTGTTTGGCGGCCGGTTCGGATTGTTGGATATGATAATGCCCGTGTGGATGATATTTTTATTTACACCAAAGAAGTGACAAAAGACAAAGCAAAAATGGCTTTGGAAGTTGCTGCAACCAATAAAACAAAAGAAGCACAAACTCTTAAAATCACGTGTTTTGACCCGCAAAACAAACCCGTTTGGAATACAACTAAAACCATTACAAATGAGCCGATAAAACTCGATTTTGAAATAGCCGAACCACAAATCTGGTGGTCGAATGGTTTGGGTGAACATCCACTCTATCGGTTACAGGTTGACCTTTTTGATAAAACGGGAAAAATACTCCATCAAAAATCTGTCGAAACCGGAGTTCGTACTGTTGAAATTGAGCAAATAAAAGACAAGGAAGGAAACGGAAGTTCATTCACAGTAATTTTGAATGGTAAAAGAGTTTACATCAAAGGTGGTAACTGGGTTCCTGCCGATCCGTTTCCGGCACGAATTACGAAAAATCAATACGCTACGTTGCTAAAACAAGCTCAGGATGCAGGAGTAAATATGTTACGTGTTTGGGGAGGTGGTATTTTCGAACCGCAGGAATTTTGGGACTTATGCAATCGTATGGGAATACTGGCTTCGCAGGATTTTATGCTGGCATGTAGCGGATATCCCGATGATGACAAAGAGTTTGTTCAGTTATACAAAAAAGAAGTGGAGGCCAACGTAAAACTTATACGGAGTAATCCGGCCATCGTTTTTTGGTGCGGCGATAATGAACTGGGGTTGAATAAAAAACCTTCTGAAGAATGGTCGTGTAAACTGATGAATCAGAACGAAATAGCACCTTTGATGGCAAAGTTGGACCCTTCTCGCCCATTTCGCATTACAAGTCCTTACGGTAATGATTCGGAAAATAATAATTCTCTCATATCCGGTGACAGTCATGTTAATTCATTTTTGTCAAAGGAGTTTAAAAGCATAAATTTTGATTTTTCAAACTACCGTCAGGTTATTAGTAAATATAGTGCGGGTAGATTTATGAGCGAGCAAACAACTGCTGGTTCGCCTCCAAAGAGCGTGTTGAAGAAATTTATGAATGATGAGGATATACTCGGAACTGAAATGTATGAATATCACAACATTGATAATCCGGGAGCAGCCGCACACAGAACACTCTTTTCGCATTTAGAATACCTTTCCGAACAATTTTATGGAAATCCGGGTAGTGATAATAATCGACGAATTCGTCAAATGGAATATCTTCAGTATGAGTTTGTTCGATTAGCAATGGAAGGAAGTCGTCGGCGAATGTTTTCTTCCAGTGGCATTCAGTTTTGGATGTATAACGATTGTTGGCCAGCTTTGGGTTGGAGTTTGATTGACTATTGGGGAGGTCGAAAGGCTGGATGGTATGGCTTTGCAGCTGGTTCACGTCCGGTGATTGCCGCTTCCGAACAAACTGATAAAACATTTAACTGGTGGATATCAAATGATTTGCAAAAGGACATAGAAGCCGAAGTTGATATGTGTGTGCAGCCAGTAGTTGGTAAACCTTCGTGGACAAAGAAAATATCAATTAAAATTCCGGCAAATTCAAGTATCAAGGCTTTTGAATTACCTTTGACGGAAATTAAGTCGAAATTATCCAATAATGCTGTTTTAGTTTGCGAAGTGAAATACGCCGGAGGATCAGATCGAAGTTTCTGGACTGCTGCACGTCCTCAGGATGTGAAGTATCAACCCGTAAATTTATTAATATCTCAAAAGCGTTCACTTGAAGGTGGTTCAGTTAATATTAGTTCCGATAAATGGGCGCGTGTTGTAACACTCGAAGGCGATGTGGATTTTGAAGATAATTATTTCGAATTACTTCCAGGAGAAACCCGCACTATTAATTGGAAAGCAAGAACAATACCGTTTGCCGATGAAATTAATGTCAGTTGTTGGAACTGTTTAAAATAAATATATATGCAAAGAAAATCATTTAAAATGTTTCTCAAAGTAGGCTTTGAGAAAGAGTAGAAAAAACGCCATAACAAAATTTGGCCTGAGTTAAAAGTCCTTATTAAGGAATGTGGAGTGTACGATTATTCAATTTTCTGGGATAAAGAAACCAATATTTTTTTGCAGCACAGAAGTTAAAAAGTGGATTGGGTTCGCAAGACTTAGGGAATAACCCTATTCTGCAAAAGTGCTGGTTGTATATGTTTGGCATTATTGAAACTAACCCCACAACTCGCCCGTTTCGTATGTGATGCCTGAATTGTTATATTTGAAAGAGTAAATTACAAACATACTTTTTTGTATTACAAACATACTACTGCAACAACAGAATTAAATTAAATTTGCCACAACTTTAAAATAAAAACTTAAAATAATAATTCTATGACTAACAAATTATTCACGAACAGACGATTTTTACCAAAACTGTCTTTTTTGCTTCTGATTAGTTTTGTACCAATTTTTACAATGAATTGTTGGGCGCAAAACCAACAAACAGTAAAAGCAAAAATTGTAGACGAATCAAACGATCCTTTAATTGGTGTAAGTGTGGTTGTAAAAGGCACAAATAGAGGTACAGTAACCGACTTTAATGGCGATTTCACTTTAAAGGTGCCGGATGCTAAATCATTGGTTTTTACTTATATTGGTTACAATAGTCTCGAAATGAGTATATCGGCTGTAAACGGAAAAGTTCTGAAAATGACCGAATCATCAAAACTTATAGATGAGGTAGTTGTAGTTGGATATGGTACGCAGCGTAAAATTGACGTTTCGGGTGCTGTAAGTTCGGTAGGTGCCAATGTTGCTAAAGAACGTGTTGTACAGAATATTGGCGATGTACTCAAAGGTAAGGTTTCGGGTGTGGTAGTTGCTGCAATGGATGGGCAGCCTGGCTCAACCAATTCAATTTCTATTCGCGGCAACACCTCTTTGAGTGGCGATAGCGAACCTTTGTATATTATTGACGGCGTAATCTCGGAGGCTAACGATGTTATTCCTTCGCAAATAGCTACCATCGATATTCTGAAAGATGCCTCATCAACCGCTATCTATGGCTCGCGTGGTGCAAATGGAGTAATTTTAATAACAACAACTCAGGGTACAAAAAACACAAAAGCAAAAGTCGATTTTTATGCTATGATTGGTTCGCAACAACTTACTAAATTTTTGCCAATGATGAACGCCGAACAATTTGGCGATTTTAAATACCTGACTTATGTGAATTCTGCAGGTGCAAATTATGATGCCAATGTTTCGGGTCAACCTTGGGGAGATACCGAAACAGGTGCCATGTTACTTACAGATGACGAAGGTAGATTTTGGACAATTGCCCGCCCTGCCTTTTTCAATACCTATTATTATCATCAGGATGAAGTAACAGGGAATACAGATTGGCAAAAGGAAATTTATCGCAATGCTCCAACTCAGGACTATCGACTTACCATAAGCGGTGGAGGCGATAAATCAACTTATTCGCTTATGTTGGGACGCAAAAAACAGGATGGTATTCAAATTGCTTCAGGATACGAAGATTACAATGTGAGGTTAAATATGAGGCAAGCGATAAACAGTAAAATGAATTTTGGATTTACTTCGTCGCTGCAATATGCAATTACTGATCCTGCAAAAATCAGTAGCATACTAAATTTACCTCCGTTTTTGAACAAAGATGAACTGGCACGAAGGTTACCTTACGATGAGCAGGAGCCTACCACAATACAAAATCCACTATTTTATACTAATGTAATTACGAATACAAATAAACAACTGGTTTATACGAATACCGGAAATTTTGATTGGCAAATTGTAAAAGGTCTGACTCTAAACCTATCCGGTTCGTACGTAACACGTCAGTTTACAAACGAACAATTCTATCCATCAAATGTAGGTCAAGGCAATGGACAAAACAGTAAAGGTATTGCTACACTTTCCAATACAGGAATAACAGAACTCAGGAGTGAAAATACACTTCAATACAACACAAAAATTAAAAAAAACAATATCGGTTTTATGTTGGGAAACTCAATCTCAACCCGCACTACAAAAACATCAATTTCCCAAAATTCCAATTTTACACTTCAGGATTTGGGTATTTGGGGAATGTCCGAAGGTTTGGCACCCTCCACGCCTATCTTAGGCTATATTGGGGTTAATAATGTTTCGTGGTTTGCCAGAGCAAATTATACCTATGCCGATAAGTATATTCTAAAAGCTTCTATACGTACGGATGCGTCATCCGTTTTCGCGACAAACAACAAATGGGGGTATTTCCCTTCAGTTGGTGCTGCATGGCGGATTAACGAAGAAAAATTTATGAAGTCTGTTCGTGAAATTTCAAACCTAAAACTGCGTGCCAGTTATGGGGTTAGTGGTAAACAGGCAATTTCGCCTTACCAGTCTTTATCAACTGCTTCGTTGTCGCGTATATCAACCGATGGTTCAACAAATAATAGTACACTGGTATTTAATAGGTTGGGTAATGATAATTTGAAATGGGAAACTACGCGAGAAGTTGATTTGGGTTTCGATTTGGGTTTGTTCAACGAACGTATCAGCCTTACATTTGATGCGTACGATAAAATAACATCTGACTTGCTTTACGAAGATCCATTGCCGCTTTATACCGGATTTCGTACACAAATGACCAATGTTGGAGAAGTTCAAAACCGTGGTATTGAACTTAGTATAAGTGCAAGTCCTTTTAAGAAAAAAAATGGATTTAATTGGGACATAAACTTCAATATCAGCAAAAATATCAGTAAGATTTTGAGTCTGGGTCAACAGAATTTCAAACTTATTGGTACCGGTTGGAGTAAAGCCGAAGCCGTACAAGGTATACTCAGAGTTGGTGACCCGCTGGGTAATTGGTATGGTTACAAAACTGAAGGGTTGTGGCAATCGTATGCCGAAATTGAAGCTGCTCGCGCAAATGGAACGCTTGCAACAGGCATTCCTTGTCATCCAGGTTATATTAAATACCAGGATATTAGTGGTCCGGCGGGTGTGCCCGATGGTAAAATAACTTCGGACGACCGTCAGATACTTGGTAACGGATTTCCTAACTTTACAGGCGGATTAACCAATTCATTCACTTACAAAGGTGTGGGTTTAAATATTACATTGCAATATTCTGTGGGACAGGATGTATTTAATGCTACTGCTTGGGGCATACATTCAGTATCTCCAACGGGGTCAGGTTGGTCGTACAGCAAAGATATTCTTCAATCGTTCCGACCTACGCTTTATCAATACGATGTTGTAACAGGTCAAAAAGGGGAGGTTTTTGTCGAAGGTGTTGCTTCTAATCGTTTCCCCACTTTTATGGCACAACGCATTAATAATACCGAAGAAATTCCGTTGGATTGGTATATCGAAGATGCTTCATTCTTGCGTGTAGCGGACGTTACAATATCGTATAGTTTTAATAAAAAGCTACTTTCTAAAATGAAGATTTCAAACCTCAAATTCTTTTTAACTGGTACAAATCTTTTCGTATTTACAAACTATACCGGTTACGACCCAGAGGTTAATTCATCTCGCGGACAAGCATCGTACCTTATGCCGGGTTTAGATAGTCAGGCTTATCCAAAGTCACGCATTATTTCTGCCGGAGTTAATCTTACTTTTTAAAAAAATAAAAAATAATTTGTACGTTATGAAAAAACTTAAATATAGTTACTTTTTAATAGTAATACTCTCATTTACAATGTTAGGTTGTGATGACTTTCTGACAGAAAAACCAGTCGATTTCCGATCATCATCTACTTCGTATCAGGACGAAGCAGGTACTTACTCAGGTGTATTGGGTTTATACCAATTATACAGCGATTTGTACATTCATCCCAACACCCCACTTATTGGTGAGTTGGGTACAGATGAGTCAATTGCCAATGGAAATCAGGCTGCACTTGCAGCAATCTACAGATATTCACTCACATCGAACGATCTTTTTGTACTGCCCGATTGGTACGCCATGCATTACAAACTAATTAGTAGTTGTAATGTGCTTATTGATAGGGTTCAGAATAATTTTCCTGCACCAAATGCATCTATACAACGTATGGTTGGTGAGGCAAAAGTGCTTAGAGCATGGTCATATTTTCGATTGGTTCAGACATTTGGACCTGTACCGTTAGTTACTAAAGAAATGATGACTGAGATTGATTGGAAAATTGGACGAACGCCGGTTAAAGAAATTTACAGTCAAATCATTACTGATCTGAGCGATGCCACCGTTGTTGGAGTTTTACCAAATGTCAGGGATGCAAAGGATCCTATCAGACTGTCACATTGGGTAGCAAAATCCATGCTAGGGAAAGTTTATCTTACAATGGCATCAACCAAAGAAACAGGAATTGTGGATGATTTGTTCTCGAAAATTAATCGCGCCGAATGGGGTTATTCAAAAATTACCGAAACACCTCAAGAACTTTATAAAAAAGCAGAACAGGTATTAACCGATATTAAAACAAACTCTGGTATTACGCTTGAACCCGACTACAGGAAACTTTTTGTGGCTGAATACAAAAATCAGATAGCCGAAAATATGTGGGAGCTACAGGCGAATGACGGAAAAGCTAGTGCCAATCCAAACAGGGGTTTTAGTTTCATTTATAATTATGGCATTGCTGTAGGTAACACCTTTGGTGTGGTTTATAATGCTATTTGGAGAAAGAATATTATGTTTGCACCAGCTTTGATGTTGAGAGGAGATCAAAGTATTAATAATCAGGTGGTTTATGTGGGAGGTTACGAAGAGTCGGATAAGCGTAAACCATGGATTCTATCAGGTGGTAGAATGGTTACCGATGGTCAAAATGTGCCAGCACCACAATACTGGAGGGCTATATATAATGTGGGTACTAAAGTTTATACACCTACCGAAAAAACAGGAAAATCTGTAGCTGTTCAGGAAAATACATGGTTGTCGGATAGCTGGTATTATACCTGTGTTACAAAATTCAGATTCTATCTTGACAAACCGATGGATGAATTGACAGCACTTACAGATGTCAACAGCTTACCATTGAATTTTACTGTTATCAGATATGCTGATGTGCTGCTAATGTTAGCCGAAGCATCCATGCAGGCCAACAATGATGTGGCTACCGACTTAACTGCCGAATGTATGAATCTGGTGCGCGCCCGTTCGAGGGATGACGCCAATGCATTGGCAGCAAACGAACTACCTCCTTACGATAAAACAACATTGACTATGGAAAACATATTAAACGAGCGGAAACTTGAACTTTGTTTTGAAAGTATTCGCTGGTTCGATTTAGCACGTACCGGAAAATTGTTGGAAAAATACAATTTAGCTATTCCTGCCCCAGCTCAAAATATGACTACACACTCAATTATTACCGATACAAAACATTATTTGTATCCGATACCGCAATCTCAGATTGATGTTTCGTTGAATAAAACGGATATGTTTCAAAACTATGGTTATTAATGTAATTTTTAAATTTTTAAAAAATGAAAAAAATCATGATAAATAAATTAAAGCAAGCTGCAACTTTTTTGTTGATTGCACTTGCATTTGTAGGTTGCGAAATGAATGCGCTTGACCCTATGACAAACGAAATACCTGACCCTAATGCTTATACCTTGCCTAGGGCAGTATTTGTGGGAACTACAGTGAAAATTTCGGGAAGTTTTATCGTAAGTTCCGATTCAACGTCTTTGTTTCTTCGTCCGGTTTCCGACCCAACGGGTGCATCGGATGTAAAAGTTGAAGTGCCCACAAGATCCATTAATGGCTGGACAGCTTCATTTAAAGTGCCCGCTGTAGGTGCTATTGCCGAGGGTAAATACAATCTGATTGTAAAGCGTGGTGATAAAATATACCTTATAAAACGAACATTGGCTGCTGTATCGGTTTTTGCAAACGAATCGTTTGATCGAACCCCTATTCCGGGCGACGAGATTATTGTAAGTAATTGTATGCCAGATACCATTGGTGCAAATTGCTTTGGTGTGGGAGATGAAATAGTGCTGAAAGGAATTGGATTCTCAATGAACGACTCGTTGTTTTTTAATCCTTCGAAACCTGATTTAAGAACAGCACCTTATAAAGTAACCGAAACAGAAGCACGCTTTATTGTACCTGGAGGTGTTACAGCTGGATCACCAAATATGCGTTTTTCGAATATGCCGGTATACTCAACAGCTACTGGATACAAACCATCATACATAACAATTGCCGGTATTAAATTCAATTCAGCCATTTCTGATGTTGCAAATATAGTTTTGCCGGGTAGTGCAGTTGTGGCAGGCTCGCCAGTAACTATTACAGGAACAGGAATTGCAGTTGGCGATAAAGTGGTTTTAAAAGTAAATGGGGTTAGAGAAACTTTATCTATTGACGAAACAGTATTGCCCAATCTGAAATTTACCTTACCTGCAAGCTACGCCGGAAAAACCATGCAGGTATTGCTTGCACGTGCTGGAAGTCCGTTTTTAAGTCTTGGTTTTATTACTACCGATGCCACTAAGCAAAACTCAAAAATCTCCAATGTGGTTTTACCTAAATACCTTCCTACGGGTGTAGAGGGCAAAGCACTTAGTTTTTTGATTAGAGGAACAGGTTTTATTGCTGGTGATAAAATTGTAATGGGAACTACTGTTCTTACTTCCACGGCAGTTAGCTCTACTTCAATTTTAGCAACCACTTCAGCAGCGATTACTGCCGCGGGGACTTACACACTGAAACAACGACGGGGTACACAACCGGATGAAATATTAGGTGATGTACAGGTAATTAAAGCTCCTCGTCAGTATGAATATGCCGAGGGTGGTATTGTGTTTTGGCTCGATGTGGAAAATCCGGTGAAAGGCATGGTGTGTCATGTAAAAGATGCGATCCCATCAAATAATACTACAGATACTGAATTCGCAAAAATTGTTTTTGGCATTCATACATCTTCAACTGGTGTAACTTTACCTGCTACATCGCTCGAGAAAGCAATTGGTACAGGTGCAGCCAATACACAAAGTATACTGGAAGTACAAAAAGAATTTGCAAAAGCAGCTATTTATACCGACACGATGACCACTCAAATGAATACCTTAAGTTACACTGATTGGTATATGCCTTCTATTGGTGAACTAACCGAATTATTCAAAGCCAGAACCGGAGTTGATGTTGCTGCATTAGTAACTGGTAGAGGTGGTGAAAAGTTTAATATTCAGGCCTCAACAACTCAGAGTGCTCCGGGCAAAATTCCAATTGCAGGATATATGAGCTCAAGCGCAGTTACATTTTCACGTATCTGGGCTTATTCATTCCAAAATGCAAACCAAAAACCAACAGCCTTTTTAAAAACAAATTATTTCAGAGTCAGAGCAATACGATTATATAATCTCACTCCGGCAAACTAAGATATCACTTTATATGATTATAAATCGGGCAGATAGCTAATGGTATCTGCCCGAAACAATAAATAAATAGCGATGAAACAGCTTACTTTAATAATTTTATCAATCATCTTCTGTATCTCTTTGCACGCAAAAATTAAGGTATCGAATCTTCGATGCGAATTTGTTTCGCAGCCAATGGGTATTGATGTTCAGAATCCACGGTTCTCATGGAATTTCGTTGGCAAACCATCATTCTTTCAAGAAAGTTATATGTTAGAAATTGCATCCGACCCGGAATTATTGAAAAACGGGAAAGCAGATGTTTATGTGTCTGAAAAATCACCTTCATCAAAATCTTATTGTGAACTGAAGCTTAACAAACTCAGCAACAAAACAAAATATTTTTGGCGTATTACAGCTTGGGATATTTCAGGAAAGCTCAAAGTCCAATCTCCTGTTACGTTGTTCGAAACAGGCGTTGGAAGCTCTACAAGTTGGAAAGCAAGTTGGATTACCGATCAACACGATATGGATTTCAGGCCTTCACCGCTATTCAGAAAAACATTTACTGTAAATAAAAAAGTCAGGAATGCTCGTCTTTATGTGTCTGCTGCAGGGTATTACGAAGTATTTCTGAATGGTAAGAAGGTAAATAATCATTTGCTTGATCCTGGCTACACACATTTCGATAAACGTGTATTATATGCAGCACACAATGTTACGAATCTGATAGATTCAAAAAACAATTGTATTTCAGCTGTGTTGGGTAACGGTTGGTACAATATCCAATCGCTGGCAGTATGGAATTTCGATCAGGCAGGGTGGCGCAATCGCCCCCGCTTTTTAAGCGAACTCGAAATTGAATATACCGACGGCAGTCGCCAAACAATTGTATCGGACAACACATGGAAAAGCAATATAGGCGCTTATCGTTTTAATAACCTTTATAGTGGTGAGTTATTCGATGCACAACTTGAAGAAAAGGGCTGGAAAGAATATGCGTTTGATGATTCAGGTTGGAAAAACGCAATTACTACATCCACCCCTGCTACGGTGGTAGAAACGCAACTTATGCCTGCCATCAAAATCACTGAAGAACTTTCACCAAAAAGCATTCAAAAATTCGGTAATAATATTTATGTTGCTGACTTTGGATTTAACTCATCCGGGTTTTGCCGATTGACAGTAAAAGCTAAAAAAGGCACAAAAATCACCCTGAAATATGGAGAAAAGTTGAATGCAGAGGGTCGGCTTAATCAAAATTTCATTAATAAATACTTTCAAGTAGAAGGCCCATTGGTAAAACGGGCACCAGGAAGTAAACCTATGGTTATTGACCCTGAAGAAATATTTCAGATGGATACTTATATTGTACGGGGCGATGATAAACCTGAAACTTTTATGCCCGCATTTACCTACAAAGGATTTCAGTATGTGGAAATTGAAAGTAGCGAGCCGATAACTTTAACTTCGAAAGATATTACTTCCTTGTTTCTGCATACCGATATCGAAAAAGTCGGTAGCTTTGAATGTTCGAACGATATGCTGAATAAGATACATCAAGCTACAATGCGGGCTTATAAAAGTAACCTGCACAGCATACCTACCGATTGCCCGCAACGCGAAAAGAATGGTTGGACGGCAGATGCCTATATTTCTATCGATTTGGCTTTGTTAAATTACGATGGCTTACTTGTATATGAAAAATGGATGCGTGATTTTATAGACAATCAGAACTCCGAAGGTAAAATTGCAGGAATTGTACCAAGTGCAGGCTGGGGATATATCGACTGGGTTGGCCCAACCTGGGATGTTGCCATGTTTGCAATACCGGATGCGCTCTACAATTATTACGGTCAAACCCGTGCCATTGAACAAATTTATCCTACACTCGAAAAATACCTCACTTACCTGCAATCGCGAGAAAAGGATGGAATGATTACTTTTGGAATCGGCGATTGGGTTCCGGCCAAAACCAAAACACCAACAGAATTCACAACCATGTGTAGCTATTTTTACGATAATATTTTAATGGCAAAATTTGCAAAATTATTGGGTAAAGATGCTTCGAAATATCAGCAAAAGGCTAACGAAATTCGTGCTATTACCAATAAAAAATATTTTGATCCAATTAAAATTCAGTATGTTAATGGTTCGCAAACCTCTTATGCTTATCCATTATACATAGGATTAGCGCCCGACGAACACCGTGTAGCTTTGGCCGAGAAACTGAATGAATCGGTTGTTAAAAATGAATTTTACCTCGATTTTGGCATGCTGGGAAGCCGTTATGTTCCACGTGTTTTATCAGCTTTTGGATATAACCAAACAGTAATGAATATGCTGCTCAAAGAAGATGAACCTTCGTGGGGTAGCTGGATAAAAAAAGGATTAACCACATTACCGGAATGGTTTCAGCAAAATGAATACGATAAAGCTTCGCTGAACCATGTTTTCTTAGGTGATATTTCGGCCTGGATGATGAATTATTTGGCAGGAATCAGGCAACCTGAAAATGCTGTTGGATTTCAAAATATAATTATTAAGCCATTTTATACCAAGAGTTTAAATAATGCCAAAGGCGAATATGTTTCGATAAATGGGAAAATAAGTTCGGCGTGGGAACGCAAAGGCAATATAATTACATTAAAGGTCAGCATTCCACTGAATTGTAAAGCCATGGTAACTGCCGACAAAACCATGGAGCTCAGTCCGGGTAACTACAAATTTGAGTGGAAAGAAAATTAAAAATTTATATGATTAACAAAATTATTTCAGCAACTACTGGCATGCTTGCTTTATCGGTTTTGTCAGGTTTTGCTGCTAAAAAATCAGAACGACCGAATATTGTTTTTATCATGTCCGACGATGCAGCAAATACGGCATTAAGTTGTTACAACGGACGTTATTCAACTATTTTTCAAACAAAAAATATCGACCGTATTGCCCACGAAGGTGTTCGGTTCGATCATTGTTACGCACTAAATTCCATTAGTGTACCAAGTCGCGCAACCATTCTTACTGGTCAATATAGTCATAAAAATGGCGTTTATACGCTAAACGATGCCCTTGATACAAAAGCGGAAACTATGCCTGTACTTTTTCAGCGTGCAGGCTACAGTACAGCATTGGTAGGTAAATGGCATTTGGTTACTGAACCTCAGGGTTTTGATTATTATTTTGCAATGAAAGGGCAGGGCAAGTACTTTGATCCATTATTCAATATCAAAGGACAACTTGATGGTCTCACTTTCGAAAAATCCAAAGGAACTGAATTCAAAGGCCGTCATATTACCTCATTGATTGGCGATAAATCGCTTGAGTGGCTTGATGGCAGAGATAAAACGAAACCATTTATGCTACTTTGTCATTTCAAAGCTCCCCACCGACCATATCAGCCCGATCCAAAATATGCTGAAATGTTTAGAAATATCAACCTGCCCGAACCGGTGAATCTATTTGATGATTATAAAGGGAAAGGTAAGTACACTGATTTAATCCACATTGGATTGGAATTCATGGACAAGGAAGATTTGAAAACTGAAATCCCAAAAAAATTATCGCGCAACGAACAGCGTCGCTGGGCATATCAGATTTTCATGAAAGATTATCTGCGTTGCATGTCCGGGGTTGATGAAAACGTTGGACGTATTCTTGATTATTTAGATAAAAATGACTTGACTGAAAACACAATAGTGGTTTATACTTCCGATCAGGGTTCTTTTCTGGGTGAGCATGGCTGGTTCGACAAACGGATGATGTACGAAGAGAGTATCAACATGCCTTTTGTAATCCGTTATCCGAAAGCAATTAGACCAAAACAGATTAACAAAGATATTATTACAAATGCCGATTTTGCACCAACTTTTTTGGAAATGGCCGGCATTAAAATTCCTGCATCAATGCAAGGTAAAAGCTTTTTCAGTAATGCCAAAGGAAAAACACCCTCAAGTTGGCGCAAGTCGTTTTATTATCGTTACTGGATGAATAACGAAATATACCATAAAACGGTTGCTCATTTTGGTATTCGTAATAAGGATTATAAACTGATTTTTTATTATGGCAACCCGCTTGGCAAAACAGGTTCATTTAATTACGACACAGCTTATACTCCTGAATGGGAGCTGTTTGACTTGCGTAAAGATCCGCAGGAAATAAAAAATGTGTATGGAAAAGCTGAATATAAAAGTACCATCAAAACAATAAAAGATGAGTTGTTGAAACTTAAAAATGAATGTGGTGACACTGAAGATGAAAAAATACCTGAAATGCAAAAGATAATGACACAGTATTATTGGTGAAAACTAATTTAAAGCTTTATAAAAAATGAAAGTAATAAAACTTGTTGCAACTACTTTGGGGGTGCTTTATCTGCAAAATGGTTATTCTGAACAGAAACCAAATGTAATCATAATTTTAGTTGACGATTTGGGTTATGGCGATTTATCATGCCAGGGATTTTCTAAAGATATACAAACACCGAATATAGATTATTTACTCAATAATGGAATAAGATTTACAAATTTTTATGCGAATTGTACTGTTTCCTCTCCAAGCAGGGCAGCATTACTTACAGGGAAATTTCCTGATTTGGTTGGAGTTCCCGGAGTTATTCGTGCAGAAAGTGGTAACAATTGGGGATATCTGGATGAACAAGCTGTATTATTGCCTCAGGTGTTGAAAAAACAAAACTATCATTCTGCAATTATTGGTAAATGGCATTTAGGGTTAAAGTCTCCCAATACTCCCAACGAACGTGGATTTGATTTTTTTCATGGTTACCTGGATGGCATGATGGACGATTATTACCATCACGTGCGGAATGGAGTAAACTACATGTACCTAAACAAAAAGAATATTAACACAGAAGGACTTGGACATGCGACAGACATTTTCACAAACTGGGCTATAGACTACTTAAATGATCAAGTCGGAAAACAGAGCCCGTTTTTTATGTATTTGGCTTATACTGCACCGCATTATCCTGAACAACCGCCACAAGAATGGCTCGAACAGCTAAAGAAAAGACAACCACAGATGAGCGAAAAAAGAGCTAAATTGGTTGCATTGATTGAACATCTGGATTATAATATAGGAAGACTTTACAAACTGCTTGAGAAAAATGGACAATTAGAAAATACGCTGATACTATTTGCTTCGGATAATGGTGGTCATTCTCCCTCAGAAGCAAACAATAGTCCTTTCAGAGGTGGGAAGGAAGACATGTACGAAGGTGGAATACATGTAGCCGGTGGTGCGTACTGGAAAAAACAAATACAACCTGCAGTAAATAATAATTTTGTTATGCTTTTTGACTTTTTTCCAACAGTTTGCGAATTGGCTGGGGCAAAAGTGGAATACCCAATTGATGCAATTTCGATTTTACCACTTCTGAAAGGAGAAAAACAAATAACCGACGACAGGATAATCGTTTGGACGCGTCGCGAAGGGGGAGCAGAGTATGGAGGACGTGATTATTTTGCTTGTAGGTATAAAGATTATAAATTAGTACAGAACAGGCCATTTAGTCAAATGGAGTTGTTTAAAATAACAGATGATACTCAGGAAAAAAACCCATCTACAGATAAAAACTCAACAGAATACAAACAATTATCTAGTGAAATTAAAAAACATTTGTTGAAATCCGGACAAGTTCCCTAGCAAAAAACGATTAAACACCAAAAATGAAAACAAGTAATGCATTTTTAAGTTTATTAGTATTCTGTAGCAGAGGGTTATATGCCGTTTTTTAAAGAAAAAATCAATATCTTAAACGATACAAATAATATTATGACAAATAAAATATCATTATCAATGCTTTTAGCAAGCAATGTTGCACTTCTTTCGGCACAGGAAAATAAACCGAACATTGTTTTTATAATGACCGACCAACAAAGTTTCAAAATGCTTTCTTGCGCTGGTAACAGTGATTTAAAAACACCTGCTATTGATGAAATTTCCAAAAGTGGTTATCGGTTCAATAAAGCATATTGTGTTAATCCAGTGTCATTTCCGTCACGTTTTGCATTACTCACCGGACATTACGGTTCCGAGATAAATGTGCGTTATAATGAGGCGGAAACTGACCGTGAAAAACTAAAGCCTATTTTAAATGAAAGTGCTATGGGAACAGTTTTTCGATCAGCAGGTTACGAAACATTGTATGGTGGAAAAACGCACTTACCCATTGCGTTGTTAAAGGGAGATAATGTAGAAAGAATGAATACCAATTATGGATTTACCTATTTCTGCAATGACGATGGAATAATACTGGCGCAAGAAAGTGCTGAAATCTTACGTAATCGAAAGAAAGATGACAAGCCAATGCTGTTGTTTGTTTCCTTGATGAATCCACACGATATTAATTGTTTTTGGAACGAAAAGATATTGTCGGGCACTAAACCGGTAAATATGTCGCAACGTGAATGGGAGTGTTCAACTGCTCTCAGTGCCAAACAAAAAGAAATGCCTGACACAGACTATAAAAAACAAATACCTCCATTTCCTTTAAATTTTGATCCTGTAAATGACGAACCAACATTGGATGCATATCAGAAATTCACGGATAAAGAAAGGTTGAATTATTATAGCTGGGCTTATCACCGGCTTACTGAAACCGTTGATGAACAGATATCAGTAGTCTTAGAGGCGCTCAAAAAATCGTCGATAGCTGAGAATACTATCATCGTTTTTACTTCCGACCACGGCGACATGAATGGCTCACATCAGCTAATTATGAAAAACAGATTTTACGAAGAGTCAGCTCGTATTCCGTTTATTTTTGCAGGGCCTACAATAAAAAAAGGAGTAGTTGACAATGAAACGCTTGCTTGCAATGGAATGGATCTGCTTCCTACATTATGTGATTTTGCAGGAATTAAAGCTCCTCAAAGTTTAACGGGTGTATCACTAAAACCGATTTTGACAGGAAAGACTAAGAAAATCAACAGAGACTATCTGTTTATCGAAAATACAGTTGGGTACATGGTGCTCGATGGTCGGTACAAATATGCAATGTACGATGGTATAGGAAACACCGAGCTGCTAACTGATACAAAACAAGATCCGCTCGAAAAGAAAAATCTTGTCAATAGTAAATCAGCAAAACAGGTGAAAGAAAAACTTAAAACCGAACTGACTACATGGATGAAAAACCGAAATATCGTTTTAGACCCAACCATAACACGTTTTCCGAAAGAAATGAAGAAGGCTAAAAAAAAGGAAAAAGTTAACGAAGAATAAATATCCATTTTTGAATAAAATAAAATTTCATTATGTCAATTCGAATTAATTATACAAAATTTCTTTTGGCTGTACCGTTTTTGAGCAGTCCCGCACTATCAGCCAAAAATCCTAAGCAACCTAAACTGCAAAATCAACCGAACGTGCTGTTGATAGTAACTGATGACCAGGGCATTGGCGATTTTGGTTTTATGAATCCATTGGTAAAAACGCCAAATATTGATCAATTGGCTTCGGAGTCGGCAGTGTTTACCAATTTTACCGCTTGTCCAGCCAGTTCACCTTCGCGGGCGTCGTTATATACTGGTAGAAACCACTTATTAACTGGAGTTTGGGGAGTTCCGCCTCGCTCCAATGCTTATCCCGATGAGGCTTTTGCACCCCAGTTTTTTAAAGCAGCAGACTATAATACCTTTTTGCTCGGCAAACGAGACTGTACTCAAGCTGTGGGTTGTGAACCATGGGAATTTGGTTGGGATAGTGGATTTACTGTTACCGGTTATCAACAAAAAGATCCAAGAATGGGAACCAAAACCGGAATGGTTCCAATGAAAGGATATACAAGTGAAATAATGTCGGACGAAGCGGTGAAATTTATCAAATCGTCGGTTAAAAAGCCTTGGTTTATTTCGCTCAATTTTATTACACCACACATGCCATGGGTATGTTCGCCCGAGTTTGCAGCACCTTACAAAACCGCTGGATATTCTGATAATCTAGCCGCTTGTTGGGGTGCTATTACTCAAATGGATGCTGTCCTTGGAAAAGTTATGGATCAAATTAAAAAACAGGGATTAGAAGAAAATACGATTGTTTTGCTATACAGTGATAATGGAGCTACAAGTCCCGAAGTACAAAAATTAGTAGGAAAAAAAGAACAGAAAGTACCTGGCGATGATTGGATAAAGCGAAATGCACTTCAGTTACGGGCTTACAAATCAAGCACTTATCAGAATGGTGTAAAAGTGCCATTTATGATTAAATATCCTAACGTTATAAAAGTGGGAGCACGCACCCAGTTTGCACGCGTAGAGGATGTATTACCTACTTTATTAGAATTGACAAGTATTAGTGATAAAAATATAAAACATCAGACTTTTTCGGGAGTAAGTATTGTTAATAATTTGACTGATAGGAATAAAAAAGTAGCCGTTCCAGATGCTTTCCGTTTAAATATTGCACATGAAGGCTCGCCCCAAACAAAGAAGGGAATTATTCCTAATCCAGCAGAATTAAAATTCGAAGATCATCACCTGACTTTACAAAACGAAACCTATGTTTTTCACACATTACCAGGCGGGATAAAGGAATTATACAATTTACAAAACGACCCGGGTGAAAAAGTCAATATAGCGGAAAAATTCCCAGAAATAACAAACGAAATGGCTACTGAATGTCGTAAGCAGTGGGATATTGTCATTCAAAGTGGGAGAGCATTTGGAATGCCAGCCTTGCAAATCGGACGTAATCAGTGGGATGGAAAGCCTGTTTCACAAAATGTGCTTTCAGCTGGATATGTTCAAAAGCTTAAGGGTGAAGTAAATCAGATAGCTCAGGAACTACAAGGTTTTGCGCTTGCAGGCGATGCTGCATATTATAAATTAGATGTGGTAACTCCTGCTAAATACTATGTATTTGTAAAAGGTAAAAACTTTGATAAATGTGGCAGTATAGAACTTCTGTTTGCTAACCAACTGATTACTGGACAAATAACACCTAATGGTGATTTGAGCTTTGGTGAGGTTGATATAAATAAAACCGACATTCAGCTAATCCTAAAATGCACTTCTAATAGTGTGAGTGGTGAAAAAGCAACTGTAACACAACTTGTTTTTTCGCGAAATAACAATGCCGGTTCACCTTATAGAGAAAAGATAAGTAAAGAATAATCGGAAAAAGAATCATTGATTTTCTCTAAGTATTACACAGGAAACCAATTACAGGAAGTACACGGGCACTAACAAGTTTGAAGTACATATAAGAACAGTATTCCGGGACAACTCTCAAGGGACAACAAGAAATAATCTTATAAGGATAAATTTTATATGTAATGCTTTTCAGTCCAATATTTAATTGTAAAATATTTTTTACTGTATCGGGGGAGTGCGACTCCAATTCGCTCCCCCAATATTCCTTTCCTATGCCTTCCGATATTCCTTTGATGCTACTCCAAATTCCTTTTTGAAAATAGTATAAATTGTGCCTTGTTGTTGAAGCCAGTACATTCTCGTTATAAACCTGATTATAGCGTTCAATCTGTTTATTTTGGATGTTTATTTTATCTATTCCTTTTTTGGTGACTACCCAAAGCATACCAGCAGGTTGTTCTATTATGTTCAGAATTACATTGTATATCACGTATTAGATAATCTGACATAATAATTTACAACGTATTAATATACAGGGTATTCCGTCTTGTTTCTTGTCTCTTGATTCTTGCTTTCTATATATTGCCGAGCGAGTTGGAATTATTCGGATTGTGTTTATTAACTGTTATATCCTGTCCGTCGTAAGTATTCAGTCCATCCCACGTGCCAAACCAAAGAATATTTTATGCATCCTGACAAAAAGACGACACTGCACTGTAAGACAATCCATCACTGTTAGTAAGGAGTGAGGTACGGTAATTTGTAGCAGCCATACTTATGACAACTCCCAGTAAAGTAATAATGAAAAGTGATTTCAGCATTCTGATTAAATAATGAAATTTTGTTAATGGAAAGCATGGGAAAGATAATGATAATAATTTTTATTGTGTCAGTAATTTTGTATTTAAAGTAGATATTCCAAAAACATACGATTTTGATACAGTACCATACCAATAGAATAAAAGTGCTGCCTTACTTTTGTATTGTATATCCATATTGTTGATGGATGTATTTTATATCAATTAATAATCAAAAAATCAAATCAATATTAAATAATAAATTATGAAAACTAAAGAAAATCACAAATCTTTTTCACGGGTAACCGCTATTACACTTTTTGTACTATTTGCCGTTACAATTACTAATTCGCTCAACGCACAAAAATTTTCACATGTCTGGGCAGGTGGAGCAGGAGCTTGGGAAACTGCTGCAAACTGGTACACAGTTCATGCAAGTAGTACATCAGTAACAGCTGCAGCATCAGCTACATCAATTACCTTAGGTGGTACGAATACTGGTACAGTAGCCGTTAATGACTATGTGGCAGGTTTTGGTATTGTGCCCGGTACCTATGTAGCAACTGTAAATAGTGTAACATCTATTGTTTTATCTACAGGTTTGTATGCTGCAATATCTGGCCAAGGCATATCGTTTTACAAAAATGTAGCCTCCAGTGCTCCAAGTGGCACTGCCGCTGCTAATAATGCATTGATAAATAGTGGAACATGTACACTCAATTCGAATGTAACTTGTCGTATTGCAGTGGGCAATACATCTGCAACAAATGTAGGTAAATTAGTGATTTCTCCTACCTATACGCTAACTGCAAGTTCTGCCGGCAATCTCAGTACGAACAATGTCGTAGTTGTCTTCGGCGGTATTATCGAAAACAACGGAACCTTATCGGCTACCGCCACTACTGCAACAAATTCTTATCCTATTCGAGTTGAAAACCCGGCAGTGGCACCTACTGTAGCTTGGGGGTATTTGAAAAATCCGAGTATTGCTGCAGGAGTTTTAAGCTTGAATTCTAACAATGCTGCTGTTACATCCGGCGGAGCAATTGCATTTAACAATACAAATACACTTGCTACGCAAGCTCCTGAAATAGATTTAAATAATTCGACTTATATAACTCCAAGTGCTTCTACCGGTTTTTATGCCATCAATATGTCTGCAGGTGCAAATGGAATAATTGGAGGCACTGGCTTAACTTTAGGAACTGATGTTGCATCATCGGTTAAGGGTGGACTTATTTCTCAGGGAGGTAGCAATTCAAGTTTGACCATAAACGCTGGAACTACGCTTTCATACTTTAGTAATTCATTAAATGCGATAAATGGTATTTTTATCAACGTAACTGCAAGCACACCAACAGCTACTTTTACGAACAAAGGGAATATATACGGCTATGGAACCTCAACAACAGCTTTTATGAAATTAACAGACCTTTATATTACGCCAGCCAATACCTTGAAATTTGACAATCAAGGTACAATAACTTCCGATATGGCCATTTCAGCTGCGAATTTTGGAATTCTTAATGTAGCTACAGGTGGTGCTTCAAATGTTGCAATTGTTCAAATAGAAAATAGCGGCATCATGACCTTGAAAAATACACAGACAAATGCTACCAGCATTGGGAATGCGCTGTTTTGTAGTACATCGAATCCTACAACAGTAACTATCAACAATAGTGGCACATTAGGATTTGATGGAACTAATGTGGCTTGGGGTGGGACGCCTGGTAAAACTACCATTAATAATACAGGAACTGTAAATGTTATTAATTCTATCGTTGACAAGGTCATCTTTAATAACAACAGTGGCGGCATATTAGATTGTAAAACAAATAACATTAAATCAGACCCAACTTATATTGTAACAATTAATACGGGTTCTACATTAAAAACTGCAGGTTTAGGAGGATTGACAACAAGCATCACTGGCACAAATGCGGTATTTAGTTCCGGTGCAAATTATTTGTTTAATGGCTCAGGTGCTCAAACAACTGGTGCAGCACTGACCGCCGCAAATAATATTGAAATAAATAATGCTGCGGGTGTAACATTAAGTGCTGTAACTACCGTGAATGGAACGTTAACACTGAATTCAGGGTTACTTAATCCTTCAACCTATTCACTTGCCCTCGGTTCAGCAGGAAGTATTTCTGGTGCATCGGCAACTAAATATATCAATGGTGCATTGTCCAAAATTTACGGTGCTACCGGCTCCATGACTTTCCCAATTGGTGCTGGCGGTAATTATCGCCCCGTAACCATAAACGCAACATCTTTAGATGTAACACCTAGCACATTTACAGTAAGTCAGACCGAAAGTGCTTTATCAGGAACCATGCCGGCAAATACAACTTTGTATAGCGCACGTAACTGGACTGTAGCTCAGACAGGTTCTACAATGTATAATTACAATCTGACATTAGATGGAACAGGATTTACACCAACAGGTTCAGCTAAAATAATTGAAAACAATGCCGAAACAATAACATCGAATAGTATCACTGGAACTTATACAGCTTCGGGGCTTACAAGTGTGGGTAGTTTTGGTTTGGGTGATTATGTAGCTCCGGTTGCACCCACTATCACTTTTGCATCTGTCACTATTAACAAAACTTACGGTGAAGCAGTTTCTACGCCTCAATCAGCTGGCAGTAATTCTGCAGGGTCAATTACTTATGAAAGTGCTACAACAAGTGTGGCTACCATTGATGCAAATACTGGTGAATTGACCATTGTGGGTGCAGGTTCATCAATCATTACTGCTACACAAGCTGCCAGTGGTAGTTATTCTGCAGGTTCTACTTTTTATACGGTAAATGTAGGTGCAAAAGCATTGACTGTAACAAGTCCAATTGTTACAACTAAAACATATACTAGTACAAATGCAGCCGTAGTTACCGGAACATTAAATGGAATTCTAAACTCTGATGCTGTAACATTAACCGGTACAGGTACTTTTGCTGATGTAAATGTGGCCAATGGCATTCCCGTAACTTCTACTTCTACATTGGGTGGAGCAAAAGCGGGAAATTATACGCTGACGCAACCTATAGAATTGACAGGAAATATTACCGCCAAAGCATTGAGCATTACTGAAGCTTCCATAGCTTCCAAAGTATATGATGGCAGTGCCACTTCAGGAACTGTAACCGCTGGTACGCTTTCGGGATTTGTAACAGGTGCTGTTGTGTCAGTTGCAACTGCCGTGGGAACTTACGCAGATGCCAATGTGAATACAAGCAAATCGGCAATAATTGTTTATACACTTGCCAATGGAACAGGTCTGGCTACAAATTATAGTCTGGCGGATGGTTCGGCAAATGGAGCTATTACCGCCAAAGCTTTGAGTATTGCCCCCGCTTCTATAGCTTCCAAAGTTTATGATGGTAGTGCCGCTTCAGGTACTGTAACTGCTGGTACGCTTTCGGGCTTCGTAACTGATGCTGTTGTGTCAGTTGCGACAGCTGTGGGAACTTATGCAGATGCAACAGTTGGTACTAATAAACAGGCAACAATTGTTTATACACTTGCTGATGGAACAGGGCTAGCTACAAATTACAGTCTAGCGGATGGTTCTGCAAATGGTGATATAACTTCTGCTACCATTAATATTATTGGCACAAAAACAGCTGCGGATTTGACATCGTCAACAGCCGATGTAACCATAAGTGGAGCAAGTACGGTTCTGACAATGGATAATTCCAAAACAGTGAAGAACCTTACTCTTTCTGATGGAGCCGAAATTAAATTATCGGGTGCTAATACGCTAACAGTAAATGGCAACTTAGACTTAAAAGCTGATTTAACTACTTCGATTAGTTTGAACCTGGGAAGCAGTAGTGTATCTGTGCCAACAGGTACATTCCGTTATCTGAAAACAATGAACGACACCAAATGGTATTTTATTACATTCCCATGTGCAGTGCCAATAGCTCAAATTCAAGCAATTGGTGGAACAGCTGGTGCATTGACTACAGAATGGTTCATCAAGTATTATAATGGTCAACGTAGAGCCGACTCTGGTGCCGATGGCTCAAATTGGATTGCATTAACCGACAACACAGCGTCTCTTGAAGCCAATAAAGGTTATATTTTTGGTCTTGCCACCAATGATGGCTCTGTTAAAGAAATTGCATTTCCATTGAACAAAACCATTCTTTCCAATGAGGCTTCACGAAGTACCATAACCATTAGTCAAAATAACGGAACTGCTACCGCACCAAATCATGGATGGAATCTATCAGGACAACCTTATTTGAGTAAGTACGACGTGACTGGCGCAGGAGTTGATTATATTTATTTTGTGAAACCGGGTGGTACTGGATACGATTATTATTTAAAGGCGTTTGACGGTTCTAAAATTGTTGATCCATTTACTTCGTACTTCGTACAATACACCAATAGTACATCCGTGACGTTTAGTACTGGTTTACGTCAAGTAAAATCTTTGGTAAACACTGATATTACTGACAAGCTACAAATCAACTTTAGTTCGATTTCTGGTACCGACAGGACGAATATTATCATGGACAATAACCTTACTTCGGATTATGTAGTAGGACAGGATTTGGAAAAATGGTTGGGCGCTGCTTCCTCAATTTATACTGTTTTGGGAGGCGTAAATTATGCATTAAACTCACTTCCATTGACTTCTGTAAATAATTTGCCATTAGCATATTATACTCAGTTGGCTGGAGCTGCCTCCATCTCGGTAAATGCTGCACAAACACCAGGTTTGTCACATTTAATTTTGACGGACAATGATAATAATGGCGTAAAAACTTCTACCGACTTGTTGTTGACTCCTTATAACTTTACAGCCGCTGCGGGTACAACCACAGGAAGATTTAGTATATCGGCACAAAAGATAAGTACAGCCATTGCCCCAATTTCTTATGAAAATGATGCCAATTCAGCATTAATTTCAATAGTCGACGGTCGATTAGTATTAGCTAATGTAGCCAACAATACAACCGTTCGTGTTTACGATGCCCTGGGTCGAATGATGATTAGCAAAAATGCAAATAGCAATACCTTGGAAATCAAGTTGAATGCAAGAGGTATTTACACCGTTCAGTTGCAAAATGGAGGAAGTATTACCTCCAGAAAAGTAATTTTCTAGTTTTCAAACTGATACGATGACTTCAAGTCATCGTATCAGTTTGAAAATACAATCCAGACTAAACTTGCTTGCTTACAAAATCGACACAGTTTTTTTAAAGAATGGAATACAGCTTTACAATCAATACCGATACCAATATTATTATAGTTAACACATCGGGAGAATTAATTAAAAATGAAGTGGCTAAAATGGATAAGCGTATCCGAATAAAGGCAAATGATTTAAAATACAAGATTCTTTTTGATTTTCGTCAATCCAAAAATCGGATAACATTTGCTGATGCATATTTCTGGTTTACTGAATTTTATAAGGATGATGAAAAGCTTTTATTATCTATACCTACTGTACACCTGTCAAGTGCTGAAGATGAAGATTTTTTCAGATTCTTCGAAATAACGACAAATAATAGTGGCATTCCAATAAAAATGTTTCTGGACAATATGCATGCGATTGAATGGTTAAAGCAATTCTAAAAGCATTAAATACTCTAACGCATGGCAGACAATAAATCGTTTAACAGTTAATTTAAAAATCTAAATAAATCACAATCATGAGTAAAAATTCAAATCAAACAGGCGCATTGCTCTTATTGGCCATTGTTTTAGGCGCGGCCGTTTATGCTCTAATGTTTTTTGGTTCCAATATGGAGCAAACCAATATGTCGGCAAGCTTTGGACATTTATCCAAGTCTAAAACAGTCAATTTACTATCCGACAATAAAGCTGCTGCTTCAGCTGCGTTTCAAACAAAAGAAATCCGCTCCGATTTATCGGGTGTAACCTTGCCCGGCTACAAAATGAAGAGCACTTCCGGCGGAGATTATGCACAATCAACAAATGTTGATTTTCCAAACACGGGAATAGAGCAATCTGATGTTCAAAATATGAATGGTTCATTGCGCACCAATTCCAGTGGAAATTATGCCCGCAATCAATCGCAATCCTTTGCCTTTGGAAATTCGGATGTGCAGTACATTTCCAATCAGAAAAATCCAACCAAATCGGACATCAATGCAATGCTTTTGCTCGATACACATGCTGCCGAAGCTGCCATGTCAAGTCAAAGTCAACAAGGGTCGAAACGTGCTACATCCGCTTTGGCAGCTAAAACTGTTTCTGTATCTACAAGCTTGACAGACAGCAAGACTACTAAAAAGATTAGTGGTGACCCAGGTGAGCCGGGTGCAAGTTTATCAATTGGTGATGGGGTTTGGATATTGCTATTGATGGGTAGTGGTTATAGTTTTGCAGCATACAAACGTTCAAAGAATAATGACGAACTGATTGGATTGATAGGTTAAAGGAATGAAAAAACGGACTAACAGACAATTCAATCAAATAGTTGCTGTATTATTGGTGTTTGTAAGCGTGTGCGCCATAGTAATTTTGAAGCATTTTGACAATTCTGATAACATTTTAAATAATTATTTTGAGTACAATTCGTCAACCCAGACCAATCAATTCAAAACAATGAATTCAAGACAGCAACAAGGTTTTATTTCTGTTTCGAATATAAATTTATCAAATTACAAAGGTGTAAAAAGCTCCATCTCAAATGTGTCTTCCAATTTGGAGGTGGACTTTCCTACAATGTCCAATTCAGAAGGAATAACACATGTTAGTATCCAGAACAATGCTGAAAACAGGGGCGTAAATACTACAAAGAACGAAGCATCGTATAGCATTCAGCAAAGAAAAATATCACGGTTAAATGCTTCAAATATTCAATTTTCATCAACCAAAACAAGTGCTTATTCATCCAGAAAAGCAGGTTTCTCAAATAACATCGGCAATCAATTAGAGGGAAGTTTTGGTGGTAATAACCAAACGAATGCTAACAATGTTTCAAATGTTTTTTCCAGTAATAATACATTGTCACTGACCACAGATTTATCGGGAAATAATTCTCCTATGCTTCTAGATGGCACTGGTAATCCAGGCGACCCAGGCGTACCAGTGGGAGATGGAACGTGGGTAATGCTAATCCTGATGTTGGGATACAGCTTAAAAAAACTTTTTAAATGCACATTATAACTTAAACATGTGACCGATCAAGAATTAAAATCTGCATATTTTTTCAATTTACTTAGAAAATGAAGGTATCAATTTTTCTCAAGACTCATGAATACAATTTGAAAACAACCGTTAGATTTATTTTTAATATGAAATTATTCCCAAAATTTATAATTGAAGAAGAGAATCTGATTCTTATGATAGTAAAAAATCACAGAGACATAGCAACAAAAGTAAAAGGTGGAGGCAGTTATATATTCGATAACGAAACAAATAGTTACACATTGTACCGTGAAAGTTATGAGTTTGGTGCTGTAAAAATTGAAGATATTAAAAAGTGCATAGATGATGGTAAAGTCTATACTAACGTCAAATTAATACATTCAATTACTGATAAGAATAATTTCTCATTTTATAATGGTTCAAAAAAAAATTGAACTATTAGTTTGCACATCTTGATAGTGTTGATTTTTTCGGTTTGTTTTTTAAGGTCAGAAAGAATGTTTGATAAATCAAAAATCAGACTTTCTTTTTTTTTTGCATAGTTAAATTCTAAGAAATAACCAATTAAATTCTCAACATGAATCATTTTATCTCAAATCTTAATAAAGAGCTTAATAAGCAGCTACAAGTCATTGATTTAGAAGAAATCAACCTTATCAATAAAGCCCAAAAATCAATTGTGTGTATTAAAATCACATTGAGTAAACTTAAAAACTTTGTTCTGAATAATACATTTAAAGATGAAGAAGAAGAGATTCAGTTTTTTAAAGAAATTAAACCGGGAGTATTTAGTCAGCTTATTTATCATGTCAAAATAAACAATATTGAAAGTAAAAGACCAATGGGAAGTATTGAAATTCAACAAAACTATTTGCTTAGTGAACTGTTGAAACTCACTATGTATTTCAATAGTCATCTTGAATTTTATCGTTACTACAGAATGAAATCGACTTTTCTGGATGATAAATTATTTGTCAGAGGAAGGGAAGACTTCCATTTACACCTAGATAATATGATGATTTATGTTGATCCAGAATTCTCGACAAGTCAGGATTATATGGTTGCAAAAATAATGGCTAATGATCGGTTGGAAGTTTATTTAAAGACAGAGATTGATGCACTTTCGATAAAAGCCAATAATCCCAATTGGGGACAGGTTGGGTATTTGGGTTCAAATTCACTCCAATGGACTGAAAGCAAAACTGCTTTAGTTGAACTTATTTATGCACTCCATGCTTCAGGTTCCATTAATAACGGGCAGACTGAAATTCGTGAATTGTCAGCTTTCTTCGAACAAGCCTTTAATATCAGAATAACAGATATTTACAGAACTTTTCTGGAATTAAAATTACGTACCATACAAACTAAATATATCGATTATCTCAGAGCTGTATTACTTCGAAAAATGCAAGAAGAAGGTTAATTTTATTTTTAAAACAGTTGATGAATTCTCCAAATTAATCCTCCATTTTCGGGGGATTTTTTTTTATACCCAATTGGGTACAACTTGTGTATTTTATCCAATAAAACTTCCCAATTTTGCCAGCACTTAATAACGAGAAATTCTTAAGCTCATTATTAATTATTAATTATTCATGCGAATCAGGAGTAGAGACTCCATAATTCATTGTTAGTATAAAGTGTTTATATTCAAGAAAATAAGTGTTAAGATGTTTGTTTAATTCCCTGAAAATCATTATCTTAGAGGAAAATTTG
>Ga0247844_1000910_pt1 | contig 58751 bp, 69 predicted proteins | sample LaCtaG_FD_192421 | JGI IMG/M metagenome (GOLD analysis project Ga0247844, IMG submission 192421) | Freshwater microbial communities from meromictic Lake La Cruz, Castile-La Mancha, Spain - LaCruzMarch201714.5m_1 | ecosystem: Environmental > Aquatic > Freshwater > Lake | place: Spain: Castile-La... | reverse complement strand
GTTTGCCGCTGCCGGAATGGCCATTTTTTATCAAATCAGTGCTTTCACAAGCCTGACATCGGTAGGTGATTTTTTCTTCTATCATGTGATGAATTATCCATCATCACTATAAATTTAACCACTACCATCTTTTTCTTCTGTCGATTTATCAAACTTGATTTTGTTAATAACAGCATCTGCTTTCGCAGATTTATTCCGTGGGTCAATGGCTGTATCTGGATTTTCGTTTACAGCGTAATTCCAAATATCCCACATGGATGGTGCGCCCACTTTACCTAGTGACGTACCGCTTCCTGATAGCACAACTAAATTAGGTACTTGCAAAGCAGAGAGCAGAATTTCCCGTAGAGTATTTTTGTTGGATTCAATCTCATTTTTTTGTTGATCTTCGTTGTCCGAGGCTTCAATGTCTAACCATTTTCGCTCTGAGTGAGTGAAAAATTTTTGTGGTATTTTGTTTGTCATGAATTTTTCCGAAAAATGAATATTTTTGAAATGGCCTTTCGCATAAAACATGCGACAAAATTGTTAGAAACAATCATATACCATATTAGGAAAAATTATTTTTTAGACCATCTAAAAGCTGAACAGGATAGCCCAAACTTTGGGTTTTGTTCCGAGACATAGCGAAAGCCCTAATCTTATCGAGTTATAAGTTTAAAGCTGGATAGGCAAAATGTAATTTTGCTGTTTTTCTGCTAACGAATTGCCAACATCAATAATTAATGAATGGTATTGCGGGGGAGATATAGGAATTGGCGCGCCGAGAGGATTCGAACCTCTGACCTCAGCCTCCGGAGGGAAGTAAATATGGTTTTTATTAGATTGCATTATCTGACTTAAATTGACTTTTGTTCATAACCACATGTTATTTATAATAAAAAACACTCACATTTAACATTATTTAATTACAAAAAACTCCAGTTAATACCTATTTTGAAATTAATTAAAATTAAGATGTATATGAATTTGTAAAAAAGTGTAATGGAAATTGATTGCAACCCCACCGCATCTAAACCCAATTTTATCAAAAACAGATGTTACGCAGCCCGTAATATCTGCAACTCTTCATATGCCATCTGGTTCGCTTTTATAAACAACTTAGCCAGCGCGGCGAAATGGTTAGTTTATGTTTGATCTTCAAACATTCCAGCTTGAACACGACATAGATGAAAATAAATATGTAGTTGCTCTTGGTGGTGACGGTATGAGTGGCCGATTTCCCCCAATCCCACTTTGGATCAGGCAAGCACCATCCCGCTCGATCTGGCGCACGATGGGTTTGACATCAACCCACAAGTCTTCTGAGGTATACAGGCTCGCGGACATATGGCGGGTCATTTGGTCATGGTTGATTTCGCTATCTAACATCGCCGACAGGCTGGTTGCCGTCGCCAAGCCTTTTAAAGATCAGGTAATCCGTATAGAACTCTGTTTTCTTTATCCATACTGAAATGATACGCTTTTGGGATGGGAGTGCGTAACATCAGTTGATTAACAAGTTTCGCCCGCTACCAGATTTTGAACAGTTTCTGAGATATTTGCGTTTCTTTTCGTACTGTTGGACATCAAACTCGTAATAGCCTAAATCTGCTTCATAGTAATTTCCAAAGTCGCAATTCGATAAGCAATTTGCCGTGGTGTCATATTCAACAATCTGGCGGCTTTGGCTTGCACCCAACCGCTTTGTTCTAAGGCGGCGATCACCCGCTCACGGTCATCCAAATTTTCATCACTAAAATCTACCGATTGCAGTTTTTGCGGTTTGCTGATGAGTCCGGCTTGGGAGACGACGCTTTCCAAACCCGTGTTGACCATCACATCGCGGTCTATGCTGCCGTTAGGACTCATGATGGCGGCGCGTTCCAGACAGTTTGCCAATTCGCGCACATTGCCGGGCCAGTCGTGTTTCATCAGGATGCGGATCGCGCTTTCTTTAATTTCCAAAGGCCGTCCGCCTTGTTGTTCGGAAATGCGGCTTAGCAAAAATTCTGAAAGCGCCGGAATGTCTTCGCTACGGTCGCGCAGCGGCGGCATGTTGATAGGCATAACGTTCAGGCGGTAATACAAATCCTCACGGAATTTGCCTTCGGTGACTTCTTCTTCCAGATTGCGGTTGGTGGCGGCAATGATGCGGACGTTAACCTTAATGGTCTGCGTGCCACCGACGCGTTCAAATTCGCCTTCTTGCAACACACGCAACAATTTGGCTTGGAACGACGCGGAGATTTCGCCGATTTCGTCCAAAAACAACGTGCCGTTATTCGCCAGTTCAAAACGGCCTTTGCGTTGGTTGATTGCGCCGCTGAACGCGCCTTTTTCATGCCCGAACAATTCCGATTCCAGCAAAGTGTCCGGCAAAGCCGCGCAGTTGAGTTTTAAAAACGGCCCGCTGGCGCAACCGGAATTGAAGTGGATGGCATTGGCGACGACTTCTTTACCGGTGCCGGATTCGCCGCGAATGAGTACAGTCGTATTCCATTTGGCAACTTGGCGGATGGTTTCGAAGACTTTCAGCATCGGCGCGGAATGCCCGATGATGTTTTCAAAGCGGTAATTTTTGATTAACGCCTGTTTAAGTTGGTCGCGTTCGCTTTGCAAATGTCGTTGTTTGCGTTCAATAACGCGCAGCATTTTCACGCTTTGCGCGATCAAGTTGGCGATCATTTCCAAGAAGCGCGCACGTTCGCCAAGAAACAAGTTGTCGTCGGGTTGCGCCGCCAACACGCCGATGGTATCGCCTTGTTCGATGTAAATAGGCGAACCGATAAACGGCAGTTCGGGATCATACAAGCCCATACGCCCCAAAAAGCGTGGCTCTTCAGCCACTTTTTCCACGACAATGGTGCTGCCTGCGTCCAAAATCGCGCCCATCACGCCTTCACCAGGGTGGTAGCGAATCGGCTGTTTTAATTGGCTGTCGGCGTTGGCGTGTACGGCACTGACAATCAGGCTGTCGTTTTCGATTTCTTTCAGGGTAATCATGCCGGAACGCATCCCTGAGCGTTTGTGCAACACTTCCAGCACCGCTTGCAATTTGGTGTGCAAGTCGTGGGTGCTGTTCAGCACTTGGCTAATCAGATAGAGCGTGTCCAGTTCCGCTTCGATCAGTTCGGTTCTATCGCGCATCAGCCGCCCCCTTCCAAGGCCTGTTTATTACTGGCATTGATGGGCTGATAACGGCAGCTTTCGCGAATGATAAATTGATTACTACCAACATCGCGCAATAAAGGAAAACTGATTTTAATCCGGCAACCGGGGTCAAAATTAGGGTCAATATCAATAAAACCATGATGTTGCGTGACAATTTCTTTAGCAATCACCAAGCCCATACCGGCTTTTTGCCCGCCATTGGCACGGGTGGTGTAAAACGGCTCGAACACGCGGCTGCGTTTTTCTTCCGGAATGCCTGGTCCAGAATCTTCAATGCTGACGTAAAGCAATTCACTATCGGCATCGGTACTGATGCGGATACGATGCTCGACCGTTAACGAATCGCCGACTGCGTCGATGGCGTTGTCCAGCAGTTGGTTGAACAACACCCGCAAGCGGTTTTCCGAACCCAAAATATTCGGCAGTTCTGCCAAAAGTCGCCAATGCACGTCAATGCCTTGGCTCCAAATGCGTTGGTCGTTAAGCAACAATACTTCGTGCAAAATTTGGTTGAGGTTGACTGCAACCAAGGTGGATTGCGACACCTCAGGCACACAGTTTTGCATGGTGGCGATGGCTTCTTCGCCGGACTGCTGGATTTGTTGCAGGATTTGCAGCAGGCCTGCGGTATTGGCGTCGTTTTTATGTTTGAGGATTTGTTCCGCCGCCTTGATCTGGTTCATCGGCATGTGGATTTGGTGGATGGCACCCAACAGCGTTTCCCGAATGCCGCGCACGCGTTCGTCTTCAGACATGATGGTTTTCAGGGTTTGAATGTGCAGCTCTTCCATTTGCCGACGTTGCCGGGTGATGTCGGTGATGGTCAACACCAAATAGGGTTTGGCGGTGTTATCGAAAAAGGCATCGGCGTGGGCTTCCTTTTCCTTAAACCAATTACCCGCGCAAGAAAACCACCGCGCCCTGCGGCCTGGTTTGCCTTCGATACGGAATTCGCGGTTGTTGAAACCTTGCTCGTGGCTTTGCAATTGCGCCCATTCTTCGCCCATTTCTTCCCGCAATAGCTGCAAAAAATAAGCGGCGGGCTCGCCTTTGTCGAGATCGCTGACCAGTGTTTTGTAATTGTGGTTGTCGAGTATGACTTTATCTTCATCATCCACCACCACCATCGCCATGGGTGAAGAATTGATGACCGATTCAATCAATAACTTCTGGTTGATGACGCGCTGGTCGGCTTCGTGAGCTTGGGTGATGTCGCGGTGCATCCCAATGTAATGGGTGATGGTGCCTTGTTCGTCGAGCATCGGGGCAATGGTCAAATCGGCGATATAACGGCGGCCTTCCTTATGGCGATTGCACAACGTACCGCGCCAGACCTTTTTGTTGCGGATGGTGTGCCATAAATCGTAATAGACGGCGCGGGGCGTGCGTTTGTCGGACAACACCGATTCATTCTCGCCCAAAATATCTTCCGGCTCATAGCCGGTAACGCGGGTAAATTCTTGATTAACGTAGAGGATTTTGGCTTTTTTGTCGGTAATGGAAATGGCGATAGGCACTTGCTCAACCGTTTCCACAAACAAATGGTAAGGCATCGGGCCTTGTCCAAGCGCCGCGCCGCCAAAAACTGTAGGAGCCAGTTCATCCATCATGGTCACCATTGCGGTGTGTTCTTGTAAGAATTGCAGGGAAGATTTTTTCATATCACGGCCTGAAGAATGGGGTGGGATCATCGCTATGTAATGGGCTATGCAAAATTAACGCCAGCGGCAAAATCTTCACCGTGTCGGCGAAAAATGCTGTATTGACGACGGTTTGCCGAAAGCAGGCGCGGAAAATCGCCCTTACATGCTAACGGCTTTGTTGATATTTTGTCGGGTTTCCTACAAAAACTTTTGCCGATTTAGCATTGCTGTCTGATTCACCACAGCGCGAAGCCCCGCATTTTTGCCGCCAAGCCAGCACTGACGGGCTTTTGCCAATTGGCATAGTTACTGCTCAAGCCAAGCAAAGCCCTAGCCTTTGTCAGGAAAACAATCGTGAGTGAATATCTGTTGCTGTTGCTAGCCACCGCTTTGGTCAATAACGTGGTGCTGGTGAAATTCCTCGGCCTTTGCCCGTTTATGGGGGTGTCGAAAAAGCTGGACTCGGCCTTAAGCATGGGGCTTGCCACCACCTTTGTGCTGACCTTGGCGGCGGCAACCAGTTGGCTGTTGGAGCATTTCATCCTCGCGCCATTGCATATCGAATTTTTACGCATCTTGGCGTTTATTTTGGTGATCGCCGCCGTGGTGCAGTTTACCGAAATGGTCGTGCATAAAACCTCGCCCGTGCTGTACCAAATTTTAGGCATCTTCCTGCCGTTGATTACCACCAACTGCGCGGTGCTGGGTGTGGCTTTGCTAAACGTGCAGGAAAAATACGGTTTTATGCAAAGCCTGATTTTCGGTTTTGGCTCTGCGGTAGGCTTTACCTTGGTGATGGTACTGTTTGCGGGCTTGCGCGAACGCTTAGCGTTAATGGCTGTGCCTGTCTTGTTTGCTGGTACGCCGATAGCGTTTATCACTGCGGGGATATTGTCGCTGGCATTTATGGGCTTTGCGGGGCTTTCTAGTAAATAGTTTTTGTCCACCAAAGACACGAAAAGACACGAAAAGACACGAAAAAATTTGAAAGTAGGATGAGCTGAACGAAGGGAAGCCCATCGGTGGTTATAGGTTCGATGGGCATTCTTACGTCAGCCCATCCTACAAATAAAATAAATAACGGCTTTGCTGGTTACCAAGCTCTGGCTTGGTAACCCAAGTTTCAGAAGCTCTAGCTTCGAGAATGACTGGAAGCAAGAGCTTCCTAGACGGCATTCCCAAGCTAGGGCTTCACTGCCATTAAGTTAAGGAAAAAATTATATGAACCAGAGACTTAAACCGTTCGTGCTGAGCTTGTCGAAGCATGAATGGTTTAAGTCTCTACTCACGGATTTTTCCGTTCATCCTTCGACAAGCTCAGCACGAACGGAAAAATCCTGACACATCCAGCCTATCCCATTGATAGGTAACGTTAATTCTTAACTTAATGGCAGTGAAGCTAGAGCTTGTGAACGAGCGTAACGAACAGCATCGTTCGCGTGACTCGACAGATGCGCCTCCTATCGTCGGCACATCCTATAAGCCACCGAAATTAATGTTTTCGTGTTTTTTCGCTTCGCGCTCTACGGGTCGTGCTTTTCGTGGACAAAAAAATTCATATAAATCAGGAAACACCATGTACGTTTTCTACGCAATTATCAGTTTGACCGGATTGGGCTTGTCATTAGGCTTGTTGCTGGGTATTGCCGGGAAGTATCTCAAAGTAGAATCCAGCCCCATTGTCGATGAAATCGAAGCCTTGATGCCCGGTTCACAATGCGGGCAATGCGGATTTCCGGGTTGCCGTCCGGCGGTGGAAGCCTTGGTGGAAGGCAAAGCCCCCGCGACTTTATGCCCACCCGGTGGCAGTGCCTTAGCAGAACAAATCGCTATGCTATTAGGTTTGGATTTAGATTTAAAAGATGTGCAAGAACCCGAAGCCTTGGTCGCCCGCGTCAGCGAAGCCACCTGCACCGGATGCACGCGCTGCTTTAAAGTTTGCCCCACCGATGCCATCGTCGGCGCACCCAAACAAATCCACGCCGTCGTCGCCGATGCCTGTATCGCCTGCAAACGTTGCGTGGAAGTCTGCCCCACCGAATGCCTGCAAATGCACCCGATTGAAGTCACCTTACGGAATTGGCGTTGGGCGAAACCGCGCGTTCCGGTCGCGGAGGGGATGCCATGTTGAGTGTATTAGATTGGTTAAAACCACCGCGCATCCGTGGCGGTGTCCATGCCGAAGAGCGCAAAGCCAGCACGGCGACGCAAGCCATCGTCACCGATTTTCCCTTGCCAAAAAAATTGTACATCCCGCTGCAACAACACGTCGGCAAACCCGCCGAGCCATTGATCCGGGTTGGTGAAACGGTGTTGAAAGGCCAACTACTCGCCTACAGCCAAGGCATGATTTCCGCACCTGTCCACGCGCCTAGCTCTGGTGTGATTGTCGATGTCAACGACTACCCCGCGCCACATCCGTCTGCTTTGCCCATTCGCATGATTGTGCTGGAAACCGATGGTAAAGATGAATGGATGAAAACACCGGAAATTGGCGACCCGTTTCAACTGACTCCCGAAGATATTAGTTTGCGCGTCGGCGCGGCAGGTATTGTCGGTTTGGGCGGCGCGACGTTTCCAACCGCCGTTAAGTTAAATATGGGGCGCGAAAACCATATCGAAACACTGATTATCAACGGTGCGGAATGTGAACCCTACTTAAGCTGCGACGATAGGCAAATGCAGGAACGTAGCGAGCAAATTATCGACGGTGTGCGTTTGATGTTACGTGGTATGGTCTCGCATCATGCCGTGGTGGCGATAGAAGACAACAAGCCCAACGCCTTTTATGCGATGGCGGCAGCGGCGCGGCATTTCCCTGAAATCAACGTCATACAAATCCCCACCCGTTACCCGATGGGCTGGGATAGGCAGTTGATCCGCTATGTCACAGGCCGCGAAGTGCCAGTCGGTTGCCGTTCGTCAGAAATTGGCGTGACCATCCACAACGTCGGCACGGCTTATGCGACCCATAAAGCGATACGCCACGGTCAGCCGCTAGTTAGCCGCGTCATTACCGTTTCCGGTGGTGCGGTCGGCAAACCAATGAATGTTGAAGTGCCGTTGGGAACGCTGATTTCGGAAGTGTTCGCATTTTGCGAAGTTGATTTGACGCAAATCGCCCGTATCGTCATGGGCGGGCCGATGATGGGTGATTCCTTGCCGCATACCGGTTTACCGACTGTAAAAGCCACTAGCGGCGTGTTGGCATTGACGCAAAGCGAGCTGAAAAGCACCGACGAACAGCCTTGCATCCGTTGCGCGAGTTGCGTGACCGTGTGTCCAGCAGGTTTAAGGCCTTTGGATATGGCTAACAATATCAAAGCGAACCAGCTCGATGCAGCAGTCGATATTGGTTTGAAAGATTGCATCAGTTGCGGTTGTTGCTCGTATATCTGTCCATCGAATATTCCGTTGGTGCAGTATTTCAAGTATGCCTCTGGTGAAGTCGCGGCGCGGCAACAAGCACAGCATAAATCTGAACAGACTAAAAAATTGATGGAAGCGCGACAAGCGCGTTTGGATCGGATCGCCGAACAACAGCGCTTAGAAGAGGAAGCACGGATTGCCGCGAAGAAAGAACGCGAGCGTTTGAAAGCGGAACAGGAGGCGGCTGTATCATGATTACCCACCACAAACCCGCCAGCGGCGCCCACGTCGGCGCGAATTTAAGCGTCAACCAAATCATGTGGCGCGTGGTTTTGGCCTTAATGCCCGCTACGGCTTTTGGCTTGTGGCTGTTCGGTTGGCCTGCAATATTTTTATTCATGATCACCGTCACATCAGCCATTTTATTTGAAGCGTTATGCATACGCCTCAAAGGTCGCCCAGCCAAACCCGTTATCAAGGACGGTTCGGCCTTGCTGACGGGTTGGTTGGTGGCGATCACGCTGCCACCGTGGGCACCGTGGTGGATAGGCGTGGTCGGGTCGGGTATCGCCATCATTTTAGGTAAGCAAGTCTATGGCGGCTTGGGGCAAAACCTGTTCAATCCGGCGATGTTGGCGCGAGTGGCGTTGTTGATTTCTTTCCCGATTGAAATGACCACTTGGGCGAATGTCTCGCCGCTGTTTTTCGGCGATTCACCTAGCTTTATCGACGGCTTACATATCACCTTATCGGGCTTGCAAAATTTGGATGCTTATACGGGCGCGACCACGCTGGGCTACATCAAAACTGAATTCTCGCAACACCACATCTTGCCAGACATTCTGAAAGATTATTCGCCCACGCTGAATTTCATCGGCTGGACACGCGGCAGTTTGGGCGAAACGTCTTCGATTTTGATGGGCTTGGGTGGCGTGTGGCTAATCCGGCAAAACATCATCCAATGGCAAATCCCCGTGTCTTTGCTAGGAACCGTGGTGCTGATGTCCGGCGTATTCCATGTGCTGGACAGCGACCATTATGTCAGCCCGTTTTTGTACCTGAATTCCGGCGCGATTTTGTGTGTCGCATTTTTTATCGCCACCGATTATGTCACCTCGCCGAATACGCCGACTGGGCAAATGGTGTTTGGCGCGGGTTGTGGCTTGTTGATTTTCGTTATCAGAACGTGGGGCGCGTATCCCGAAGGTGCGGGTTTTGCGGTGTTGTTGATGAATTCGGCGACGCCGTTGATTGATTATTACATTAAACCTCGGATTTATGGGCGTGACCGTAAGGGTAAGCCGTTGGAAATCCCGAAACCGTAATTTCGTAGTCGTAGGATGGGCTGAACGAAGGGAAGCCCATCGAAACCTATAAACCAACGATGGGCTTCCCTTCGTTCAGCCCATCCTACTTTGATGACCACCATGAAATTTGACAGTGAAACCATAAGATCCCAAGCAGCCAATTATCTGGACTGGCTAAAGCGTTGGCTAGAACCCGCCAACCTAGCAGGATTGCGCCCAAAATTGGCATTCCAAACAGGCATTTTGGCAGGTTTCGCACTCATCGCCAGTGTTTTGCTCGGCGTGACCAATTGCAGCACCGAAGGCACTATCCAACAACGCTTGGCGGAAGATTTACAAAACTCATTGGCGGAAGTCGTGCCAGCCGAATTGCATGATAACGACATGCTGCAAGACACACGCACCATCCCGTCTACCGAATACAACATTGCCGCCGATGAAACGGTTGTTTATATTGCCAAAAAGGCTGGCCAAGTCACTGCCGTGTGTTTCAAATTCACCGCGCCTGATGGCTATTCCGGCGCAATTAACATGATTATGGGTGTTGACCACGACGGCAAACTTTTGGGTGTGCGGGTGTTAAGCCATAAAGAAACGCCAGGTTTGGGCGATAAAATCGAAGTCGCTAAGTCGAATTGGATTTTAGATTTCGTGGGTCGCTCGCTGGAAAATTTAACGCCCGCACAATGGGCGGTAAAAAAAGATGGTGGCGAGTTTGACCAATTCGCAGGGGCAACGATTACACCGCGTAAATCGGTGCAGGCGATTTATCGGGGCTTGCAGTTGTTTAAGGCGCATCAGGCTGAATTGATTAAACCTTGATTTTTGTCCACGAAAGACACGAAAAGGCACGAAAATTAACACTGGTTACCAAGCTCCTGCTTGGTAACCCAAGTCCCAGAAGCTCTAGCTTCGAGAAAGACGGGAAGCTAGAGCTTCCCTCACTGCGTTCCCAAGCCAGAGCTTGGGAACGAGCATAGGAGTTAACCATGTTATCAGACACCTACCGCAAAATAGCAACCGATGGCATTTGGAACAATAACATCGTCTTCGGGCAAAACTTGGCCTTATGCCCGTTACTTGCAGTGACAGGTACAGCGACCAATGGCTTAGGCATGGGCTTGGCGACTTTGGTGGTTATCACCGCCTCGAACGGTTTAATTTCCTTAGCCCGCCATTTGATCCCCAGTGAAATCCGCATTCCGATTTTTGTCTTGCTGATTGCCGCTTTAGTGACGCTGGTCGATATTCTGATGAACGCTTGGGCGCATGAACTTTACAAGGTGCTGGGTTTGTTCATCGCCCTGATAGTTACCAACTGCGCTTTGCTGGGCCGCGCCGAAGCCTTTGCTTCCAAGCAACCAGTGAAAGAAGCCTTGTGGGATGGTTTTATGATGGGTATGGGTTTTTTGCTGGTGTTGGTGGCTTTAGGTGCAGCGCGGGAAATCAGCTCGACAGGTACGTTGTTCGCTAATGCGTCGTTGTTGCTCGGTGAATCGTTCCGGTTTTTGGAGGTGACGGTTATCCCGAATTACAAAGGCTTTCTGCTGATGGCTTTGCCGCCAGGCGGTTTTATCATGACCGGATTTTTGATTGTTGGTAAGCGGATGATTGACCAACGCATGGCAAAGCGTAAACCCGCAATAGTTTTGGTACCTGTTTCGGTGGAATAGAGTAGAGACGTTGCAATGCAACGTCTCTACATCAATGGAGGTCTTATGAACGTCGGTGTATGTTACGCAGAAGTGGACAGACAATTGTGGATGCGCTTAGAAGTGCCGGACGACAGCACGGTAGAACAAGCCATCCAGTTATCGGGGGTGTTGAAGTTGTACCCTGAGATCAATCTCGCCACCCAAAAAGTTGGGATTTTCGGTAAAATCGCCACTTTAGAAACCCCAGTAAAAGACGGCGACCGTGTGGAGATTTACCGCCAGATTACGGTTGATCCGCAAACGGTGCAACGGCGTAGGCGATAAGAAATTCTGAACTAATTGATTCCGTTCATGCAGACCTTGTCGAAAGCTTTATTCAGCGATTCCTTAACCAACACCATCAATAAACTCATTCACCCAACCATCAACACGCGGCAAACAGCGGTTTAAGGCCGCGAGTTTTTCTGGAATGGCAAAATAATCCGGCTCGTGCAGGTATGGGTTGTCCATTTTGCCGACATCCAAAGCATCGTGGCTTAAATCGACTATGCGCCCACCGATGTGGTTGTATTGGTGTTGATAATGCCCGCGTATTGAGCCGCCAAACACTTGTGCCATAAACAAACTGCCGTATTTGCACGCGCCGGACAAGTCCGCGGGCCGGGCAATACCGCGTTCGGCGGCTTGCTCGCACCATTTGTCGAACACAAACACTTTGCTGGCGGCGAAACGTGGGTAGGAATAAGCCAAACGGGCTTCGCGCTCACGTGTCCAGTCAATCATCAGGATTCGCCTTGTAAATGATGTTACGTACTCACTTTTTGTGAGACGAAAATAAAAATAATGAATCGCTATCGCGATGTTTTTTAAATCGGGTTCTCGCACCCGAAGGCGAGTTACGCTGCAAAAACCATCCCTGGTTTTTGCCCTTCGGGTTGACACCAAATCCGCTCCCGGCGGATTTGTCTTTTGCGCCGCAAGCCACAAGGATGTGGCGAATGCCGAAAATGCAGGAACACAATCGGCCAAAAGCAAGAAACCAAAGAAAAGGCGGCCCGATCGCCGCTCATGTCTTGCGCTCCTCGCACTTGTGCCCTGTGGGGTATTTGTCGGGGGACGGCAGAATGGGCTTCCTGCCCTTTATGCCCTTTATGCCCTTTATGCCCTTTGGGTAATCTGCCGCCGTGCGGCATCCATGCCGCACCCTTTATGCCCTTGGGTGCTTCGGGCTGTTCCCGACAAATGCTCCGGTGCTCGACGCGGCAAACGGGAGAAAGCCCGTTACTATATAACGTCAGTGATTTAGGAAAATTGCCGCGCAACTAACTGCAATGGATGCACAAATTTTACGCCGTCTTGTTGGAGAAAAAACGCACAGCCAAAATTGCTGCTGACCAGCCAATCGGCTTGGGCGGCGGCAATCGCTTGCTGTTTTAGCTCACGTAACCGTTGGGCATTTTCAGGATGGGTAAGCATATAACTGCCGCCTGCACCGCAACACAGGGCGTTATCAGCTAACGCAATGATGTGCAATTGCGGGATTTTTGCCAACAAATCGTAAACGGTTTGCTGATTTTTTAAGATATTGCGTTGGCTGCATGGCTCATGGACAGCAACGGTTTCCGGCAAAGGCTGCAAGTGTAAATCCTCAGGCCAATTCGCTAGCACAAAGGCGTTGATGTCCTGCAAACGTGTCTTAAAGGTTGCCACGGCATCATTATCTTCATGCTGATACTCGCTTAACATCGCGCCGCATCCGGTCGCAGCATGGAGTACAGTATCGACCTTCAGGGCATTGAATACGTTGATATTATTGGCAATTAATGGTGCAGCGGATTGTCCGTTATGTTGGTGGATTGCGCCGCAACAGCCTTGTTCAGGCGGAACAACCACATCGTAACCTATTGCATTGAGCAACTTGATGGACGCTTGCAAAGTGTCTTGGTCGAACTGTTCGGCGATACAGCCTGTGAACAAGGCGACTTGCCCGCGCGTTGTACTGGAAGCAGAATATTGCCATGCTAAGCTTTTCAGATTGGGTTTCGTTAATAAGGCTTCGGCCTCAGCTAAATGTAACTTTTTTAACCAGCCCGTCCAGCGTATAGGTTTCCGCAAATCAGATGCCAGATACAACGTCAGCAACGGCATCAAACGTCTCCGCCAGCGTTTGTTGGCGATTAATCCAAACGCCAGTTTGCCTAGCCAATTCGGCGTGTTTGGCAATTGCGCTTGGGTCAGGTCAAATAATTCCCCGTAAGCCATTTTGCTAGGGCAAACGGTTTCACAGACCCGGCATTGTAGGCAATTATCCAAATGTTCGCGCTCATCAGCGGTAATGGTTTGATTTTCGAGCAAGATTTTGCTGATGGTGCGGATGCGGTTGCGCGGGGTTTCTTCGGCGGTTTGGAAAAGTTTGAAAGTCGGGCAGACGTTGACGCATAAGCCACAACGCAAACAATCGCTAGCTTCGGGAATGTAAGGCCCGGCAGATGGCGTGGGTGTGCTGGCATTAAAATCCATGTCCATAAAATCAAACATATCAACCCTCCATCACTTGCACATAAGCGCGGCGCAACAATTCCATTTCGGCGGGTGGTCTGCCGCGCAATTCGGGTAAGGTTTTCAGTGAGCAAGCATGACTTTCCAGCAATTGATGCGGTGGGTCTAGCAACTTAAAGCGCGCCATGTGGACGGTGATGATGCCACCGGGAGTGTCGATTTGCTCGCAAAAGCCCGCTTCAACTTGGAGCAAGTCATTATCGAGTTGGAAGTGTTGGTTGATGGCATTAACTAACACCGACGGATGCAGGCTGACTTTGGTGTTTTCAAATGCTTCTTGCTCTAAGGCACTGGACAGCAACGGCAAAGAAGTTGGGAAACACACGCTGCCGTTGGCTTGCTGGGCAAACAGCACCAAGGCGCTGATGTCGCCTTTGTAGTAAAGCAGTAAGCGGTGGTTTTGGAATAGATTATCGGTAGTCATCTGGGCTCTTGTTTCCAAAATTTAGCATCGTAGGATGGGAAAGCCCATCAAACTAGGCGAATTAATGATGGGCTTCCTGCCGTCAGCCCATCCTACATCGGAATTAAAATTGTGGTCGTTATAGGATGTGCCGACGACAGGAGGCGCATCAATCGCGTTGCCGTCAGTAAAGTAGGGTACGCTGTGCGTACCTTCGAGACTGAAAAGGTACGCACAGCGTACCTTACGACTGATCCCACAACGATTTGTAACTGCTATCCAATCGCGACAATCGGGTATTGCATTCTTCCAATAGCCGATAATCCGGAAAACGGCGGCTATTACCCGCGCCATACCACGTTTCCATCTCTGCCGTTAATCGCTGTTTATCGGCGGCGCAGTCGGCGATCTGTTGTTTCAACCAAGCCATGCTGTGTGTTGGCGTAAGTTCGGCAACACGGTATCGTAAGCCGTCGGCAAAAATCCGCACGCCACCACCTTGTGCGGCGGTATGGTACAAAGCATTGGCATCGACCACTTCCACGCCTGCCAGATAATCAATGCCAAATTCATGCAATTGCGGCAACCACGGCACGGTTGGCCCCATCAATACGGTTTTGGTGTTGCTTGCCAATTCCGCCAAGCGCGGAAACGTTTTGTTGGGGATAGAGCTGGCGGTCAGAAATACCCAATCAGCTTTAGGCAATAGAAATTCAGCGGCGGCATCGGGCAAATCGCCAGGTTGTGGTTGCCTTTCCAATACCGTCAGTTGCATTTGGCTTTGATAACACTCAATGCCCGGATAATGCCCAATCACGACCACATTTTTGCCTTGGATTTGTGGCAGGAAATGTTCGAAAACCGTCAGATTTGGGTATTCAGGATGGCTAGGCAATGACACCGATTCGGGTAAGGCACGAGCATTTAGGCAACAATTGATCGCCGCCATCGCCACTGTGGCTTTGTAGGGTTCCCAATCGACAATCCACGCCGCTAAGTCGGTGATCGGTTTGCCTGTTAACGTGCCAGACCACGGCAAGGTGCGGGTGGCGATAGCCGGACTCATCGCCAAGCCCGTCGTACCTTGTTGGTCGTCTTGGCAAAGCGTCCACACCAAGCCGATTAAGATGCGGTCGGCGTGGGTTTGGCTGCTACAGGAGTCGAGTAGGAGTTCGTAGAGGTGAATGGGGTTGGTCATAATTTATCCATCAAGCGTTAAAAAGGCCGTTTAGATTTTTAAAACCTGAAAAGTCCATGTTGGGTGACGATACCGATAGAAAACCAAGGTAGGGTGGGCAACGCTGTTCTGCCCACCGAGCGAACCCCATCGATTGGGCGTATTGATGGGCATCCCTTCGTTCAGCCCATCCTACAAAAACTTAGGCTGTCAGCTTCTGCTCACAACCATAGCCCACTACGTCCAACCAATCCGCGACATCGGCATCGACAATTTCCAAGCCGATTTTTTTGCAATAACGGATTTCCTTATCGGTGGGGTTTTTAATCAACGCCCAGCCTTTGGGTTCGCCACCATCGCGGATAATGTCCGCCATCACCATGCGCTCGGAATCGCGGTTTAAGCGTAATCCTAAGAACAAGTATTGCTTGTCTTTGCGGTAAGTTTTCAAAAATTCGGGGATGGCAAAACCGCCCATCAGTTCGGTGATGTAATCGACATAATCGGCATCGGAAGCGACAAAATTGCCATCTGGCTTTGGCGTACCCATCGGTTTGAACAACACAGGAATACTAGGATCGACTTGTTCTTGCGGAATTTCAAAATAAACACTGCCATCAAAATGATAAATCCGATAGCGGTTGTGGCTGGCGGTGATGCGGGCAACACCGACGATTAAGGTATGTTCTTCATCGGCATAGCTGTCTTGCAATTGCGTGTCGCGATTGACATCAATCACATATGCGGGCTTCCAATTGGCTAGCCATTCGTGGATGGCGGCGCGTGTCCATTCGGTTTCGCCGTAGGTTTTAGTGAGGAATTGGCTGAGGAAATTACGACCACGTTTTAGCTCCAAGTTCATCGCCGCACGGGGGAATTCGTACATTAATTTCGGTGCCATCGGTTGCCCGTTGTTCATCGCCAAAATCAAGCTGTCGCTAGTGGCAGGCATGGCTTGTCCGGTGGCTTTATTGCTGGCATCAAACAACACGCCAGCGCCAAGGTAAGGAACGATTTTGTTGTCGTAAAGACCGTCTAAGATGTGGGAAAACAGCGCGGATGTCATGGAAAACTCCTTGAAGGCTTAAATAGTAAGGCTTTAAGCAAGAAGTAATCCAAGTTTTTTAATGAATTATCTGTTTGATTTATATGGGATTTAAAGGGAGGTGTTTTGTTGGTTTTATGACAATTAGCATTCTATTTGTTGTAAAAAGGTGGGCAGAAAAGCGTTGCCCACCCTTGGCTACAATTTGATCGCGTAGCGGGTGGAAGGTATGTGGATAGGTTTGTTGAAACAGTAATTTTCAATCACTCTCGCCATCTTTAGGTGCCAGGATGACTGGGTTTGAAAATTCGATTTTAAGGTTGTTAATGCCCTCATTAGAAATGTATGCCAATATCTTGCCTTCTTGCTTATAAACTTCCTTGTATTCGTTAAATTTTTGTTGTGCAGGCTTTGTTAAGCCATTTCCTCCCATTAGGATGTGACCACAACAATTCGGATGTTTACGTACGTCCGAGGCAAATTTATCGACGCTATCTGTTTGCAGTCTATTTTGTGTTGTTTTTACGTCAATCCTTGATTCCATTATTTTTGTTTGTGCGGGTTCTGCTTCGTCTGTAACGGCTGCTTCAGTATTTCCATACGCGACTTGCAGCATGTAATTAAGCGATTGTAATGTCGATTTAACAATTAAATCGGCACCCATGTCGCTTTCATTGGTGATGGTGGGGCGAGTAAAATCAAATTTATCTTCACGGATGGCTACGTCAGCTAAGAGCTTAATGACGTTCATTTCGCCGTCTTTACCTTTGTTTGAACTCATGTGGGTCAGCCCAATTTCAAAAGTACGTTGCTGAGATGTTCGAATTTATCCTTTTTGAGTTTTATTAAATGGTACAAGTTGGCTATTGTTCTGAAATCACCGATAAGCGGTGGGATTTCTTTGCGAATGATGATGTTTTTTTCATCACTTGAAGTCTGTGATGACAGCAATTTTATGAATTCGTCCTCTAATATGGATAACACCAAATCAAGTGTTGAATTTTCAAGGCATTGGCTTATAGAGAATGCTGTTGAGCCTTCTTCTTCAAGAAGTGGCTTGTCTTTTAACAAGCTTTTCTTCTCGATGGTGTCTATTAATTCCGGGTTAATAAATGCCGATTCAATAATGTGGCATTGGCCTTCATAAAGATTGCCACCTTCATCAGTTTGGTACTCAATTAATGATAAGTTTTGCGACATACGAGCTAGTCCTCTCTCTTTGATTTGAAATTGCCTTGGCCTAAAGAAGAATTAGCTGTGGCTTTTGCATAGCTTCTGGCATTCGAAAAAACAGCCATTTGTAATTCTTTGTAGGTGTCTTTTTCTTCATCGATTGATCCGATTATTCTGTTGGGGTTGGCTTGGATTTCTTTAATGGCCCATTCCAACAAAGATAAAGAGTTTTCAAATAGGTCTTTTTTTGTTGTTACGCCAATTTGCGACATAAAGGTGTCCAAGTCTTTTGCTTTTTCATCGGTTAATTCAAATTGTATCCTCATCAATTTACTCTCCTGTGCATGTGTTTGGACTTGAGCCAAATAAAAGGTTTTTTAATTCCGGATGTCTCAATTTTATCGTAATCTCATCATAATCTTATCATGTGATGTGTGTAAAACCACTTAAGGCAATTGATTTGTTGGCTTAAGCGTCAACCAATTACCCCACTGTCAGTAAGCCTACAACCTCCCAACCCCGAATGTCTGAAATCCCACCAGTATTCCTCGCAAAACCATCAAAAATAACCATTAAAAATCAATATATTAAGTAATTTTTTGCAATTGGCACAGTGGTTGCTTTAAGCATAACGTCATCAACCACAACATCCTACTAGGAGAAGATCATGGCAAGATTACGTCAATGTGCAATTTACGGTAAAGGCGGTATCGGTAAATCGACTACCACACAAAACTTGGTTTCTGCTTTGGCAGAATTAGGCAACAAAGTAATGATTGTCGGCTGCGACCCTAAAGCCGATTCTACCCGTTTGATCTTACATGCCAAAGCCCAAACCACCATCATGAGCTTGGCGGCAGAAGCGGGCAGCGTGGAAGATTTGGAATTGGAAGACGTATTAAAAGTCGGTTACGGCGGCATCAAATGCGTTGAATCCGGTGGCCCAGAGCCAGGCGTTGGCTGTGCGGGTCGTGGTGTTATCACGGCAATTAACTTCCTTGAAGAAGAAGGGGCTTACGATGATGAATTGGATTTCGTTTTTTATGATGTTCTTGGGGATGTTGTGTGTGGTGGTTTCGCCATGCCAATCCGTGAAAACAAGGCGCAAGAAATTTACATCGTGGTTTCCGGTGAAATGATGGCGATGTATGCCGCCAACAACATTGCAAAAGGTATCGTGAAATACGCGAACTCTGGCAGCGTGCGTTTGGCGGGTTTGATTTGTAACTCACGTAACACCGCTCGTGAAGACGAGCTGATCTCTGCGTTGGCTGCGAAAATCGGCACAACCATGATCCACTTCATCCCACGCGACAACGTAGTTCAACGCGCTGAAATCCGCCGTATGACCGTTATCGAATACGATCCAACCGCTAAACAAGCGGATGAATATCGCCAATTGGCAATGAAAATCCGCGATAACACCAACTTCATCATTCCTGCGCCGATCACGATGGATGAGTTGGAAGAATTGATGATGGAATTCGGTATTTTGGAGCAAGAAGACGAGTCTGTAGTGGGTAAAACTGCTGCGGCTGAAGCGGTAGCTTAATAATCGATGCGCTGTAGAGACGTTGCATTGCAACGTCTCTACGAAAGAATTACCGCAAGGATTTAGGCATCTTTCAGACATTGCAATGTAGAGACGTTGCAATGTACAGACGTTGCAATGCAACGTCTCTACCGCTAAATATCTTTGCGGCCTCCTTTCCTCAAACCATGTCGATGGAAGATTATCCATGACATCCGTAGGAGAACACACATGGCAGCTTTAACCAGAGAAGAGACCGAAGCGTTGATTCAGGAAGTTCTGGAAATTTATCCCGAACAGGCCAAGAAAGACCGCGCCAAACATTTGGCAGTCAACGACCAATCGCTCGAAAAATCCAATAAATGTATCACCTCTAACCGCAAATCTTTGCCTGGCGTGATGACCATCCGTGGTTGCGCTTACGCCGGTTCAAAAGGTGTGGTTTGGGGCCCGATCAAGGACATGATCCACATAAGCCACGGCCCAGTTGGCTGCGGTCAATATTCCCGCGCGGGTCGCCGTAACTATTACGTCGGTACCACAGGTGTCAACACCTTCGGTACGATGAACTTCACTTCTGATTTCACCGAAAAGGACATCGTATTCGGCGGCGATAAAAAGCTGGCGAAAATCATTACTGAAATCGAAGGTTTGTTCCCGCTGCACAAAGGCATCAGTATCCAATCCGAATGTCCGATTGGTTTGATTGGTGACGATATTGAAGCGGTTGCTAAAAAAGGGAACAAAGAAATCGGTAAACCGGTTGTGCCTGTCCGTTGCGAAGGCTTCCGTGGTGTATCGCAATCCTTAGGCCATCACATCGCTAACGATGCCATCCGTGACTGGGTATTAGGCAACCGTGACGGTGACGACAGCTTACCAACCACTCCCTATGACGTTGCCGTTATTGGTGACTACAACATCGGCGGTGATGCGTGGGCTTCCCGTACCTTGTTGGAAGAAATGGGCTTGCGCGTGGTTGCCCAATGGTCTGGCGACGGTACTTTGGCGGAAATTGAAAACACACCAAAAGTGAAGCTGAACCTAATCCATTGCTACCGTTCGATGAACTACATCGCCCGGCACATGGAAGAAAAGTACAAAATTCCTTGGATTGAGTACAACTTCTTCGGACCTACCAAAATCGCTGAAAGCTTACGCCGTATTGCTTCGCACTTTGATGATGTCATCAAAGAAGGTGCAGAACGCGTTATCAAGAAATATGAAGCAGAATACGAAGCGGTTATCGCCAAATACAAACCTCGCTTGGAAGGCAAACGCGTGATGTTGTACATCGGTGGTTTGCGTCCTCGCCACGTTATCGGTGCGTATGAAGATTTGGGCATGGAAGTCGTCGGTACAGGTTACGAATTCGGTCACAACGACGATTATGACCGTACTATCAAAGAAATGGGCAATGCCACGTTGTTGTATGACGATGTCACTGGCTACGAGTTTGAAGAGTTCGTCAAACGCGTCCAACCTGACTTGATCGGTTCTGGTATCAAAGAGAAATACATTTTCCAAAAAATGGGCGTTCCATTCCGGCAAATGCACTCTTGGGATTATTCAGGCCCTTATCACGGCTATGACGGCTTCGCCATCTTCGCCCGCGATATGGACATGACTATCAACAACCCTTGCTGGAAACAAGTGAAAGCACCTTGGAAAAAAGATGCGAGTAGCGAAGCGGTGAAAGTCGCAGCGTAAAGCAATCATCGTTCCCACGCTCCGGCGTGGGAATGCCTCAGGGAACGCTCTGCGTTCCGGACCGCTAGAGCGGTTGGGGCTGCGTTTCCATTTATGCCCTTTAGGGTGCGCAGAGCGGAAACGATTAACGACAAATTCTTCCCCCCATATCGTCGTCCACAGATTAGTGGCGCGTAGGAGATTACCATGAGCCAACAAGTCGATAACATCCAACCCAGCTATCCTTTATTCAGAACGGACGAATACAAAGAAAATCTGGCTAACAAACGCAACGCTTATGAAGAACGTCATGAGCAAGAAAAAATTGATGAAGTGTTCCAATGGACCACGACTAAAGAATACCAAGAACTGAACTTCAACCGTGAAGCCTTGACCGTTAACCCTGCTAAAGCTTGCCAACCCTTAGGCGCTGTTTTGTGTGCCTTGGGTTTTGAAAAAACCATGCCTTACGTCCACGGTTCACAAGGTTGTGTGGCTTATTTCCGTACTTACTTCAACCGTCATTTCAAAGAGCCTATCGCTTGCGTATCGGATTCTATGACAGAAGACGCAGCCGTATTCGGTGGTCAAAAGAACATGTTCGCGGGTTTGGAAAATGCCAAAGCCTTGTACCAACCTGAAATCATCGCGGTTTCCACCACCTGTATGGCGGAAGTTATCGGTGACGACTTGAACGCGTTCATCAACAACGCCAAAAAAGCCGGACATATCGAGCAAGATTATCCAACTCCATTCGCGCATACCCCAAGTTTCGTCGGTAGCCATACCACAGGCTGGGACAACATGTTCGAAGGCATGGCGAAGTATTTCACGCTCAACCACATGGAAGATAAGGCCGTTGGCAGCAATGGCAAAATCAACCTCGTGCCAGGCTTTGAAACTTACTTAGGCAATTTCCGCGTCATGCACCGTTACATGAAAGAAATGGGCGTGGATTATTCGTTGTTGAGCGATCCTTCTGAAGTTCTTGATACGCCTGCTGATGGCACCTTCCGCATGTACGCAGGCGGCACGACTCAAGCGGAAGTCAAAGACGCGCCAAACGCGATTGACACCATCTTGTTGCAACCTTGGCAGTTGGAAAAAACCAAAAAGTTTGTGCAAAACATCTGGCATCAACCAGCGACAAGCATCAATATCCCAATGGGCTTGGAATGGACTGATGAGTTCTTGATGACCATTTCCAAACTGACTGGCAAAGAAATCCCTGCCTCGTTGGAATTGGAACGCGGACGTTTGGTGGACATGATTACTGACTCGCACGCTTGGCTACATGGCAAAAAGTTTGCCTTGTACGGTGATGCTGATTTCGTCATGGGTATGACCAAATTCTTGCTGGAATTGGGTGCAGAACCTTCGGATGTTTTGTGCAACCACGCCAACAAACGTTGGTTGAAGGCGATGGAAAAAATCTGCGCGGATTCGCCTTATGGCAAAAACACCCAAATCCATGTGGGCAAAGACTTGTGGCATTTCCGCTCCTTGATGTTCACCAACAAACCGGACTTCATGATCGGCAACTCCTACGGCAAATTCATCCAACGCGATACCTTTTACAAAGGCGAAAAGGACGAAGTGCCATTGATCCGCATCGGTTTCCCCATCTTCGACCGCCACCATTTGCACCGCATGACGACTTTAGGTTACGAAGGCGCAATTTACATGCTGACTACTTTAGTCAACGCCGTATTGGAACAGTTGGATAAAGAAACCAAAGGTATGGGTACAACGGATTATAACTACGATTTGATCCGTTAAATTCTCAGAGACATCGTTCCCACGCTCCGGCGCACCCTGCCGGGGCATAAATGGGAATGCCGCCTGAGACGCTCTGCGTCTCGTAACGCTGGAGCGTTACAGGACGAATTCCCACGCAAAGCGTGGGAACTATGAATGCCCACAACGGAGAACCCAAATGCCTAGCGTCATGTTGAAAAAAAACCCGGAAGGCAAGTTGGTCTTCTACGTTCCGAAAAAAGACTTGGAAGAAGTCGCGGAATCCGTCGAGTTCGACACCGCTGATCGTTGGGGCGGTGAAGTCCTGTTAGCAGATGGCTCAAAATATTACTTTGAACCGATTCCCATGCCCGATTTCCCCATCACCTTACGCGCAAAACGTGTAGATTCAGGAGAAGACTAATGGCCCTTTATATTGTTGAAGCAGACTGCATTTCTTGTGGCGACTGCGAACCTGTTTGCCCCACCCAATCCATCACCGAAGGCGCAATCGTCTTTAAAATCGACAAACGCACCTGTACCGAATGCGAAGGCGATTTTGACGTGCCGCAATGCGTCAAGGTTTGCCCGATTGATAACTGCATCTTACCGCTAGAGGCATAAGACCATGAGCCAGAACGCGCTCTCACGGGAACTGGCCTTACGCATCGCCTTAGCCGCCCGCGCCTTGCCCAACACCGACACTAAGCAATTGCTTGCCGTATTGTCGGATTGTGTAGACGCGCCGATGACGGAAAGCAAAATCGCCACCATCAGCCTGACTGACTTTCAAGTGGCTAATGGCGGTGTTTTTGCCCAAGTTGATAGCCACCTGTTGCAACAGGCTTTAAACATCCTCAGCAACACCGCGCCCGACAAAATCCTGCCCAGCACGCAAGCGTACCAAGACGGCGACTTGCCCAATTCGGTACGCATTGCTTGTGCTAGCGATGATGCCATCCATGTTAACGGCCATTTCGGCAACTGTGCTTGGTTTATGGTCTACCAAGTCAATGCCGATGAAGCCCGTTTGATCGACATCCGCACTGCTGAAATTCCTGAAGGTTTGGTAGTGGACGACAAAAACGTCTTCCGCGCCGAACAATTACAAGATTGCAAAGTGGTATATGTTGCTTCAGTGGGTGGCCCGGCGGCTGCAAAAATCGTCCGCCTCGGCATCCATCCGATGCGCTTGGAAGCTGTTGCTAGTTTGGCGGATGTTATCGCGCAATTGCAAACTGTGATGGCAGGTTCACCGCCGCCGTGGCTGGCAAAAGCGATGGGCATTGAGGCGAGCGAACGGTTTAAGTTTGAGCAGGAAGCGGTTGGATAAATTAAATGTAGGATGGGCTGACGCAAGGAAGCCCATCGTTTGTTGTGGGAATATTGATGGGCTTCCTGACGTCAGCCCATCCTACCAGAGGGAATTCTAAATGATAACCAACGAACAACTCCAAACCATCGCCCAAACCCTACAAACACTTGGCGTAGGTGACGACACTGTCTCCACGCTCAGGCAAACTCATCAGCCCATCCATTTCACTTATTGCATGGATGATGATTTGCCCAACCACACGCCCGTGCTGGCACAGGAAGAATTTAACCTGTATCTGATCGACGGACGTGAGCATTGCCTGTGCCTGACTTCCAATTTAGAAACCGCAACGGGTGTTGTCGTTGCTGAAATTATCCCTGAGTAAACGGAACTGCCCATGTCCGGTCAAGAAAGCCCAGTTACCCTGCCTGTTGCCGATTGCAGCCTATGTCCATTTCGCGGCAAAACCTTGCTGATGGGACGTTGTATGCCTGGCGACACGTGTATCACCGCCGAAAGCGGGCGGCAAATTGACCGTTTCTTGCGGATCAATCCCGCTTATGCCGAACACTATTTACATGATGCTTTTTGGGAACGGCGGGCGATTGCCGTGCGTTACGCGCCGCAAAAAGCCTTGCTGGAAATGGTCAACGACGAAGACGAAGTGGTACGCCGTGCCGTGGCTTACCGTTTGCCGCCTACGCAACTTAATACACTCATCAACGACCCTGACCGCGAAGTGCGCATGACTGTCGCAGACCGTATCCCGACAGAACAATTGGAACAACTGGCAGACGACGGTGACTACATCGTGCGGCTCACCGTCGCCCGTCGCTTACCGCAAGGCCGTTTATTCCGGCTGATCCGCGACCGCGACGTGGAAGTGCGGAAAGTGGTCGCCGAACGTTTGCCGGAAGTCAGCTTGGCGTTGATGGCACACGATGAAGCGCCCGAAGTGCGGCGCATTATCGCTGAGCGTATCGATTCGGAAGATGCGGTGGCCTTGTTAAACGATCCCGATTGGGTGGTGCGCTACACCGCCGTGCAACGTGTCCCCGCCGATGCCTTGCGTGATTTGCCTGATGATCCTGAACCCGACGTGCAAGCGGCAGTGCAGGCACGTCTTGCCAGCCAACCCTCAACATCGGAACTGAAATGACGGCGGCACCTTTTATTCAACATTTCGCCCCTGCGTTACCCTTAGACGGGCAGCAACTGGCGAAACTGTGCAAAACCACCTTACCAGCGGCGGGCGATGAAGCCTTGCTGGCAAAAATCCAAGCCCTGATTCCTGATTGCCCCGTGCGCTTAGCGCGGACGGGCAGCGAGTGGTATCGCTTAGGTGGCATCGTCGATATGCACGGCAACCGTATCGCCAGCGATTTGGTGGAATGGGCGGAACGCACCTACATCGAATGCGGCAAAGATTTACAAACCTTAATCGACCATACCCGCGAGCAACAACTAATCGCCACGCGGCAAACGGGCAACACTTTGTATTTTGTCATTCAAACAGGTTGCAAAGCCGAGGACTTCATCCAAGTTGACATCGACAAAATCCGTGAAGTCTCCGACCGCTTGCTGGTCAGCCCCAGTCAGCCACCCGACGATTTGGAAGAGTTTATCGACCCACTCAACCCCGAATACGTTGACGCCTTTGCCATTGGTTCGGCGCGTTATGCCTATCGGCGGAAAACCGATGTGGCGGTGTTTATGGCGGAACTGAACAGCCATCACCCCGAACGCCATCCTGTACAACGTTTTATGGATGATTGGAACCGCAGCAGCGCAGGCCAACAAACCGCGTTAAGCGAAGATTGGATTGTGCGCCCGTTCCGCAACACCGGGCGCTTTGGCGAACAACAAATCAACGTCGAACTGATTAATACCCAAGCCAAAAACCTACCGCAATTGGATGATGTGCAAGGCAAAAAAGGTTTACCGCTGCATAACTTGCTGACGCGCTTTGACCGTCAGGCGGGTTATCCGATGGCGTGGTTTTTTTACATGCTCAAAGGCAAAGGTGTAACACCGAATTGTGGCGTTGCCGTTTACAAAGATTTAAGCGGGGAGTTTTCGTATTTGCCAGAGCGCGATGCCACCGTTTTGAAAGAATGGATCGCCTCGCCGTATAGCGTGTAAGTGCGGATTAATTTAGGCAAGCATATAGGATGTGCCGACGACAGGAGGCGCATCAATCGCGCAAAACTCGACATATGGTAAGTAGCAAGTAGGGTGGGCAATGCTTTTCTGCCCACCCTGTACGAATTTTAATGGTGGGCAGAAAAGCATTGCCCACCCTACAAATTTTCACCAACCGCTTTTGGTTAACCCAAAGCAACAATCTAAAAGGAGCAACATCATGGCTATCGCCCAAATCAAAGCCTTTTCCGAACAGGCAAAAACCGACCCAGAATTGAAAGAAAAACTGTTGGCGGTACAAAAGATCAGGGAATTAATCGCCCTAGGCAAAGATTACGGTTTCGAATTGGATGAAGTGGAATTGTATCCACCCAACGAACCGCAATTTGTGGAAGAACAATTGTCTGAACGTATGGCGAAGGCGTTGTTGCGGGTTTAGAGTTTCTTTATCAGGTGCTGGTTTTTACTTAACCAGCACTTTTTATCCTCCACTAGAAATCAATTTCCCGCACTTCATCCTCCTCGCTAATTTGTGCCCACACCAAAGCGCCGTTGTCGCCATAACGGTAACGGTGTTCCGATTCCACTTCGTTGTAGACGATTTTTTGGCAATGCAGTAACAGGCCGTTGTCGTCATATTCACCTCGGTAATAAAAATTGCGGTGGTTCAGATCGGCTTCGGTGATTTCGTTGACCAGTTTTAACGGCAGTTTTACGCTGCTTTAGCTGAGGAAATAGCGGGTTTGGCTCATGAGAATAGATGGGTGCTGATGATGTCGATGATGTTTTCTAGCGGCAAGTTTTCATGCTCGCCGATAATGTTGTGCTGGGCGATGGGGTATTTCAGATCAATGCCGTAACGGCCTGGCGCTTGTGCGAAGGTGTAAATGTATGCGGCGAGTTTCGGGTCGTCGAGCGAACAGAGTTCGATGGCTTGGAAATGCGTCTCTTGGGTATTCAGGGCTAAGGCGTTTTCGCCGAAGCGATGCACCAGCTCCAGTAACAACAGCTTGAGAGAGGTGTCTTTATCAATCGCCCAAACATTCATACGCGGCAGGAGTGACTTTTTTGCTGACGGTGGGGCGGGGCAGCCAGTTGCTATGGATGCGCTTGATGAACAACAAGGCCAGCAACAAACTGACCAATGCGCTGACGGCTAGCCAACTATCGGCATTGGCAGTGCCTGCCATAAAGCTATCGGTAAGACCAACGCCGATAAACACGGCAAGTAGCGGTAATAAATACAAAGTTAAGGCAGCGCGAAGCAAGTGGGATTCTTCAATACTGACCAGTACATGATCGCCAATCGCCAAGGGCAGATGGTTATCGACTAACACGGGTTTACGTTTTAGTACGTTGCCTAAAACGTGGGTGGTGCAAGCGGCTTTTTGCACACAGCCGCCGCAAGCCGATTGCTGGGTGCTGATAACCCAGGTGTGTTCTGTGTCGGTTTTTACGACGATGGCGAGTTCTTCTAGCATGTTGTCTCTTGGCCTGTAGGGTACGCTGTGCGTACCATTTGATTGTGCAATTTGAGGAAGTAGGTTGGGTTGCCCGCTGTTTGGCAACCCAACACAGATTACCCACGTTGGGTTGCGAAAAACACGCAACCCAACCTACCCATCCCGTAACTGCAAATGCTTTTCCGCAAAATAAACTACACCATCAAGCACTTGCAATCGTAAGCTTTGCAAACGCTGCCCCAAACACACGGGGCTTTGGCATTCGCCCGTGGTCGGTTCAAAAATAAAACCGTGCATGGAGCAACGCAGATAACGTCCGGTTTCATCAAAAATGGCATCTTGCTCGCAATTAAGCGGGCGGTGCATGTGCATACAATGGTTGACGTAGCTGTAGGCTTGGCCGTCAAGCCAAAACACCAAGGCAGAAGTTGGTTGTTTTTTGAACAGGATCGGTCTGGTCAAATAGCTGACTTTTTGCAAATCTTCCAGCGGACAAATGGCAGCGAGTTTGCTGGTTTGCATGGCGAGACCTACGCGATTTGCAAGCTTGCCAACCAAGCCGACAAACGGCTGGGCGTAAGGTCTTTTTGGTTTTCCTGATCTAACGCCAGCCCGACAAATTGCCCATCAACAACGGCTTTTGATTGCTTGAAGGTGTAGCCATCAGTGCTGGATGCGCCGAGTAAAGTCGCGCCGCATTGCTTAAAGCTGTCGTGCAGGAAAATCATCGCGCTGACGAAATCTTTGGAATAACCTTTTTGGTTGCCTAAACCATAAATGGCGACGGTTTTGCCGGAAAAATCATGGCCTGCCAGTTTCGGCAAAAACTCCGCCCAACTTTCCGTGCTGGTGCCATTGCTTAAACCAGGCAATTCGCCTTCGCCATAGGTTGGCGTGCCTAAGATCAGCGTGTCGTATTGCAGTAAATCGTCTACGCTGGCGGTGCGGATGTTGACCGGTTTGGCGGCGAGTTCTGCGCCCAATAAGGTCTGGATGTCCTTGGCGATACGTCGCGTGTTGCCGGTGTCGGTACCGAAAAAAATGCCGATTTTTGCCATGATAATTTCCTTTAAGCAACTCAGTGACAGTTCAAAAATTGTTTAACAAGGGCGACAATTGAAAACTTAGGTTTAGGAGTACAAAACATGTTTTGTACTCCAAATTAGAACGCGAACGATGCGCCTCCTTGCGTCGGCACATCCTACCAATGTCTTAAAGTTGAATTTGTAATAAACCACTTGTACTAGCCGATTGTTTCGCTTGCCATTCTTCGGGCGTATACGCCAACACGCTTACAGCATGGAGTTTGCCGGAAGCCAAAGGCGCTTTCAGTGTTGCCAACACCGCTTGCTGCTTTTTCACTAACGGCAAATCGGCAAAGCTGGCGCTGATGACGGTTAATGTCAAATCGCAACCCGCGCCATCGACAATCACTTCAGCATCAGCAAGGTCTTGTTTGACCAGTGAAGTCACTTCGGCAACGCTTAAATGCTCGCCTTCCGCCGCTTCCGGTTTACTCTCGGCAGTTTGCAGCAAGGGCAACAAGCTGCCATCGTTATTCATGGCATCGACAATATCGCAGCCGCCAACCAATTCGCCGTTGACGAATAATTGCGGATAGGTAGGCCAATGGGAAATGCTGGGTAATTTTTCGCGGATGAACGGGGCAGCCAAGACATTCACATAGGTGTATGGAATCCCCGTTTGTTTTAGGATGCCGACAGTTTTGGCGGAAAAACCACATTCGGGTTTTTCTGGCACGCCTTTCATGTACAAGATGATCGGGTTGTTTGCCAATTGTTCGCGGATTTTTTCTTCGGTGGTTTTCATGGTTTTCCTATTAAATGTAGGATGGGCTGAGGTAACGAAGCCCATCAACAATGCTCAACAAATGATGGGCTTCGTTACCTCAGCCCATCCTACGATTATCCCGCCTGTTCCCGACGCGGTTCGTCTTTCAATTCCAACTTGATTTCACCCACGCCATTCACCACTTCAGCATCAACAATACAACGCTCAACATCATCGCGTGACGGTACATCAAACATGGTTTTGCGTAAGATTTGCTCCATGATGCTGCGTAAGCCTCTTGCACCTGTTTCCCGTTCGATGGCTTTTTCGGCAATCGCCACCAGCGCGTCGTGATCGAACGCCAATTCCACGCCTTCAAAGGCAAACAATTGTTGGTATTGTTTGACCAAGGCGTTTTTCGGTTCGGTGAGAACGCGGATTAAGGCATCGACATCCAGCGGTTCCAGCGGGGCTAATACGGGGAAGCGACCAATAAATTCAGGAATCAAACCAAATTTGCGTAAATCGCTGGGTTGGGTGGCGTTAAGCATGGCTTCCAAGCTGGGTTTTTCGGTGGTTTTATTCATTTCGGCATGGAAACCAATCGCCGAGTTGGTCGGCACTAAGCGTTTTTCAACATGTTTTTCCAAACCAGGGAACGAACCGCCCGCGATGAATAAAATATTGCGGGTATCCATCATCAAATCCACGCCGTCTTTACTGTGGCGGCCTTTGCTGGGCAGTTTGACGTGCGAACCTTCGACCAAGCGCAATAAGGCTTGCTGCACACCTTCGCCGGAGACATCACGCGTTCCGGTCGGTTGTTCTGGGCTACGGGCGATTTTGTCGATTTCATCCAGATAAACAATGCCCCATTCAGCGTTCGCCATATTGCCTTCGGCGACATCTAACAAACGCACGAGGATATTTTCCACGTCGTCGCCGACATAACCTGCTTGGGTCAGCGTGGTGGCATCGGCAACTACGAACGGTACGCCGACGATTTTTGCCAAGGTACTGGCGAGCAAAGTTTTGCCAGTTCCCGATGGCCCGATCAACAACAGATTAGATTTGCCGATTTCGACATCTTTATCAAACTGACCTAAACCCGCATCGCCGCCTTCGTGTTTTAAGCGTTTGTAATGGTTATAAACCGCCACCGCCAAGATTTCTTTGGCGAGTTGTTGACCGATGACGTATTGATCCAAGTGTTCTTTGATTTTGGCAGGGATAGGTAACGTGCCCTGCATTTTTGAGAGTTCTTTCTTGCGGCTCCAATTGCTGACCACCTGATGCGCTAAGGCCACGCAAGCGCCGCAGATATAGCCTTCCGCGCCGGCAATTAACGGTATGGAAGCCGATTGTTCAATGCCGCAGAATGAGCAATGTTTAAGTTCTTTGATGGTCATGATGGCTTTCCTCGATTGTAATCTGGCATTGTTCCCATGCTCTGCGTGGGAACGGTCTGCTGCAACGCTCCAGCGTTGCGGGACGCTGGAGCGTCCCTGTACGCATTCCCACGCTGGAGCGTGGGAACGATGAAAAAGGCACTACGCAACGCTGGAGCGTTTCGGGATGAGTTCCCATTTATGCCCTTTGGGGTACGCCGGAGCGTGGGAACTATCAAAAATGTCGGGTTACGCTATCGCTAACCCGACCTAAAAAATGCAATACACTGATTTTTAATACTTAAATTCTTAACTTAATGACAGGTATATAGGATGTGCTGTACCCACAGGGCATAAAAGGTCACGAAGCGCATCATTCGCTTCACTCGACCGATGCGCCTCCTTACGTCGGCACATCCTATAAATATCAATGTCGCTCAGCAGTTTCCTTACCCAAACTCGCTAACCAAGCACGTTGGCAAGTACGTTTGGCGCGGTCGTTCATCATTTGGCGTATCTTCGGAGTCGCTTTGGCTAGCGACATCGTTTCCGGTTTATCAATCTGCTTGCACAACACCAAATGGAAACCAATTTCCGATTCCACCACGTTGCTGATTTCACCTTCTTTTAGGGTAAACAGCACCGCGTCTATTTCAGGATAGAGCTTGCCTTGTGGCACTTTGCCCAACACTCCGCCTTGCAGGGAAGTCGGGCATTCCGAATGCTGCATGGCGAAATCGGCAAATTTATACGGCTTCTTTTGTAGCCTGACGCTTAATTCTTGAATACGTTGCAAGGCATTTTCGCGGGTGTTTTCTGGGTAATCAGGATTGATGCTGACAAAAATATGCGCGGCTTCGCGCATTTCCGGCTTTTTGAATTGTTCGGGATGCAGGTGGTAATAAATCCCGACTTCGACTTCACTGATCTTCGGGGTACGGCTGCCGACCACGTCCAGCACGGTGTTGACTTTGCATTGACGATGCAAGGCGGCCCTTAAGCTGTCTTCGTCCAAATGGTTTTGCGCCAAGTCGGCAAAAAAATCGCTTTCGGTTTCGTAGCGGTTACGGATTTCTAAAAACGCCGCTTGCACTTCTTGTTCGGTAATCACCACCGTTGCCGCTTCCGGTGAATTCAACACGCGGTTTTCCAGTTTCAGCTCATTGCTGGCTTGCACGACCACTTGCTGATATTCATCTTCTGCCAATTGCGCCGGAGATTTTTTGAACAACGCTAAGGCGGTGCGTAATAAATTGTAGGCTTCGGTTTGTGGCTGGCTCATCTCACAGCTCCGGCTCATTAAACGTTTCTGGATGTGCGGGGGCTAATACCGTTTCCGGCACCAGCAGGGTGCGGTCATAAAAAGCGACGTGGTATTTGATGTTTTCATCATCACGGATGACCTTGTAAACCTCGCCCTCCGTGCCTTTGCTGACCAGCACATTGCCTTGCACAGCCAAGTCGATGGTAGGAACGACTTTGTCGCGGAATTCAAAACGACTGGGATTCCACGGGTCATCGGCACTGATTAATTCTTCCAAACGGCAGCCGACCATGATGTCTTGCGTCAAGAAATGGACGGTGAAAATCACTTGGTCTTGTAAAAACGTGCCGACATTGATGACATGCCCGACACTACCGCGCCGCACCAGCAACACGCCGGTGTCGATGCCGGGGTAAGTGCCGTCGTTACGGACGTTGCGGGTAACGCGCACCGCTTCGCCGTATTCGAAACGACCTTCGTCAAAGCGTTCGGGTTTCATGTTTTAATGTCGGTTAGGGCAACAAACGAATTTTGTTCACCCATATGGAAAACTTTAAAGACTTTTTCGGTTTGCGCGTCAGACACAACAAAGTCTTGATAAGCTTGCAGTAACAAACGTTTGTAGATCGCCCGCAGTGCCGCTTCATCTTCCGGCATACTGTCAGCACCTTGTTGCAAGTAATTGTGGAAGCGTTGCAAGATGTGCAAGCGGTTCACGTGGACGACGGTTTGGTCGTAATCCAATTGGAAATACTGCAAAAAATCTTCTGCGGATTCCAACTCTTCCATTTCTTCTAAAAAACTCATGGTATTCTCCGCTAGGTTTTATGATTCGGTAATGGCGTAGGGTACGCTGTGCGTACCTTTTTTATTCGTGCGTATTCGAGTATCCAAAGAGTTATAGGATGTGCTGAGGTACGAAGCGCATCTGTCGAGTATTCACGCGATTGATGCGCCTCCTTACGTCGGCACATCCTATATGGCTTTTTATCAAGCCGCTTCCTTCCGGCACTGCAACAACAAATCCAATAACGCTTGTGCACCTATCCTGTCCTTGCTATCCAAGGCCACCAATTTTTCAAAAATGGCTTGGCTTTCGTCCAACCGTTCCAAACGCATCAACAAAAAGCCAATGGCTTTTAAGGTAAACAAATACAAACGCACTTGCGTGATTAAGCTGGTAGGCGTGGCTTGCAGATGGCTCAGCTGCAATTGCCGCCAATCGTCAGGAAAATCCACCAGCGGCCTAATCACCCCCAAGGCTTTTTGGGTGGCTGCCAATGCGTCTTCCAAGCGGTGTTGGTAGTAATAAAACCGATTTAACGCCACCAAAACGTTCAAGGAATTCGGGGCTTTAAAATAGGCTTGCAATAACGGCAATTCGGCATCGCCACTGGCGTATTTTTCCGCCGCGTCGGCTATTAATTCCTTCACGCCAGCGACATCGGTTTCTTCAAAATACAAACCTTGCGCTTCAAAATCTAACAAATCCACGATGACTCCGTTTTATGTGTTTGCTCGCTCCCAAGCTCCCGCTTGGGAATGCAGTTCCAGAAGCTCTAGCTTCTTGTATTCTCGAAGCTAGAGCTTCTTAGATTTGAGTTCCCAAGCAGAAGCTTGGGAACTAGCGAATCCTTATTGCACTACTGTTAATTTGACAGGTTCTTGATGCGACATGCAGAGGCTTTCCGCGTCGCAAGTATCGCAATCGTCGTGACTATTGGCTTTCTGCCATTCGGCTTGCTTGGCTTCCAATTCGTCGATACGTTCCATCAAACAGGCGATGGCTTTGCCGACCGGATCAGGAACCAGGTGATGGTCCAAATCTATACCATGCTTATTTTGGATTTGTGTACCTTTGCTTTGGATCACACGGCCTGGAATACCGACCACGGTACAGCAATGCGGCACATCCTTAACCACCACCGAATTCGCGCCGACACGGACGTTATTGCCTAAAGTAATCGCGCCTAGGATTTTCGCGCCCGAACCAACCAGCACGTTATTGCCTAAAGTCGGGTGGCGTTTTTCCTTATTCCATGTTGTGCCGCCTAGCGTGACACCGTGATACAAAGTGACATCATCACCAATCACTGCCGTTTCACCGATAACCACGCCGAGCGCGTGGTCGATAAACAAACGTCGTCCAATCGTCGCGCCGGGATGGATTTCTACGCTGGTCATCCATTTGGAGAAAGCCGCCAAAATCCGCGCCGTCAATTTCCATTCCGCCAACCATAAACGATGGCTAATGCGATGGAACAACACCGCGTGGACACCGGAGTAAGTCAGCAAAATCTCCGCCAGACTCCGCGCCGCCGGATCGCGTGCAAACACGCAGTTAACATCTTCCGCCCATTGCGCGAGAAAACTCAGCGGCTTATCCGCTGTAGCGGCAGGCATCACCCTAAGCACTAGCGCAAACTCCAGCCCGTTTGTCCGGCAATCGGCGGGCGCGGAATGCGGAAGAATGAACCTGGGTAGCGGTCATCATCGACGGGTAAGGTTTTAGCTTCTTGGTTTTCGGATTCGATAGTTTTACAGTCAACTAGCATTTCTAAATCTTCGTTCATGGCGATCACCCTCTATGCTTGATGAAATTCGTAGGATGGGCTGACGCAAGGAAGCCCATCAACACTTGTGCGATAAATAATTGGCTTCCCTTCGTTCAGCCTTTATGCCCTTTGGGTACATCCTACAATTACGATAAAAACCCTTTCAAACTCAACGCATCCGGCGCCTGTTTATGTTCACAAACAAAACGCCGCACTTTTGCCAACAAGCCTTGTGCCTGTTGACGATTAACGTGTATGCCTAATTGCTGATAAGCATGGATCACACCCTGCGTGCCGGAATGCTTGCCCAACACTAATTGATGGTGACGACCGACAATTGCCGGATCAACACCTTGGTAATTGTTCGGGTCTTTCAGCAAACCATCGACATGGATACCTGCCTCGTGGCTAAACACATTGGCACCGACCAAACTTTTGCGTGAACCAATCGCATCACCCGACGCATTCGCCACCAAAGCGGATAAGGCCGGAAAATCCGCCAGCTTTACGCCCGTTGCAAAACCGTACAATTGCTGTAAACCGACCACAACTTCTTCCAAAGCCGCATTACCTGCCCGTTCACCTAAGCCGTTGACGGTAGTGTTGACGTGTGTCGCACCTGCCAACACCGCCGCCAAGGTGTTCGCGGTTGCCAAACCTAAATCATCATGGGCGTGCATTTCGATATCCAAATCAGTGGTGGCGCGTAATTGTTTGATAGCGGCGAAGACACCGAAGGGTTCCATAATGCCTACGGTATCAGCAAAGCGAATCCGTGTTGCTCCTGCCAATTGTGCGGCTTCTGCTATTTGCGCCAGAAAATCGGCATCGGCGCGGGAAGCGTCTTCCATACCCACGCAAACTTCAAAACCCAAATCGGTGGCTTTGCTGACCAAGGTGTTAATCGTTTGCAAAACCCAAGCGCGGCTTTGTTTGAGTTTGTGTTGGATATGCTGGTCGGAAGCGGAAATCGATAAATCAATCTTTTGCACATCCAAGCCAACACACGCGTGTAAATCATCATGGCGCATCCGTGACCAAACCAATAATTGGCTAGGCAAACCTAAACTGGCAATCGCCTGAATCTCTTCCCTCTCCACCGCACCCATCGCCGGAATGCCTATCTCCAATTCCGGTACGCCTAAAGCAGAAAGCTGCGTCGCTATCGCCAATTTTTCTTCCAACGAAAACGCCACACCCGCCGATTGCTCGCCGTCGCGTAAGGTGGTGTCGTCGATAATGATCTGGCGATTTGGGGTTTTCATGGGCTTTGCGATAGTAAAACAAGGTTTGCTAGGTATAATGCAAAACGCTTGCCAAATGGACAAAGCTAGGAAAATAGCGGCTTGTAGCGGGTTTTATTTGAAGCCAAAGCAGACAATAGCGGTGGTGAGGTTGGTGATTGTCGGGAAACTGACAAAATGGGGGGGGTGATGAATACGGCTATGAAGTATGAGCCAACATGGCTTTAAGAAAGTGCTGAATTAATTGATCGAGACACAGCGAACCTTGTGGAAATTTAGAGCCTTTTGTTTATTAGCACATCCATAGCAATAGAAAACGATTGGGTGGTTACTTATCCGCCGGCTCGTTTGTTTTGGATATTATTTTTTTTGTTAATATTTCAAAATGTTCATAACATGCCCTTACGGCGTGAAAGTGCGCGCCTATCGCCCCATCGGCAGGTTTTAATAAGAAGATAGGTTTTTTAGCTTCCATAGACATTGGTGCAAGGCTGTGATAATGCTTCAACATTGCTAAACAGTTATGGTCTGTGGCTACTGAAACAGGCGCATCAGTGCCAACCGATCTTAAAACATATTGTAAATAGACCTGCGGAATTCGATCCGCCCATTTTATATAAGACTTGACTGGGCTGCTGCTTCGGTCAGTGTATTGCATTACTAAGTAGCCAATAGGTTTCATTATTCCTTGTGGAATGTCATTTTTATCTTTTTCGGGTGGGTATTCTGAAACCCGCTTATTCCATTGGTTTTTCCAATCATTAAGTGTTTTGCCTAAGTTTTTTATACCTTGTAAAGAAAATAAATCTGCTGCGACTGGCAATACCACAAATTCACTTGAAATAAGTACAGCCCGATTAATGGCACCTAAATTAGGGCCAACATCAATTAATACATAATCAGCATTACTTCGTTGTGCTGCATCCTCTATTAGGGTTTTGAATAAAGATGTTATTTTAAATCCAATAACTTGACCTCCAAGGCATTTTGTCCAAGCATCACTTAAGGTGTCTTCAAAGGCCGAAAGCGATAAATTGCCTACCAAGAGTGACAAATGCTCTGTTATTTTCTCAATATGCACTGGTTGATAGGGGTCGCCTTCACTGACAGGGATGATAGCATCAAGAATAGTAACTTTTTGTTCTTCAAGGACAATTTCTTCCATTCTTTCGGATGATAAAAAAATAGAAGAAAGATTACACTGGGGGTCTAAATCAACAGCCAAAACATTAAAGCCCAATTCATTTAACATCCAAGCAATATGGTAGACAGTAGTGGTTTTGCCAACACCTCCCTTGTTATTGAAAAAAGTGATAGTTTTCATAACACTACCTTTTTTCTTAGTGTGGCACTGAAATGTAAGGGCAAGTCATAAATAAATTCAGCAGGTGGATTACCGTTAGATTTTAATTCAGCTTGGGCAGTGGCTATCCCCCGATTGAACTTGTTCACATAACCCATTATTTTTAGGGATTCGGCGATGATGGGATTGCGGTAGTCGTTTTGATGCGGGAAATTATCAGGCCGAGCCGAACCATATAAACCGCCGGGATTGGAAATTTCGATTCGGTCGCTAAATTCATAAAATTTTACTGGCGCGTTCGATTCATAATTGCGGTGCATTACCGCATTATTCAGCAATTCCCTAATGGCTCTGAATGGGTAGTTTCTGGTCATTAATTCTTTTAGGGCAGAAACCCTTACTGGACGTTCTTCAATATTGTTTTTTACAAACATGTCCAGTTGACGCATGGTTGACAGCAAATCTCCAGAAAACTCGACTTCGTTGACAACCTCGCTATCCATCGAATCTCCAGAATACTGTACATATTGGACATAAGCGCCGGGCATATAAAATTTAGGATTATTACCCAGTATTAAAATGCCAGCATAAGTTGGACAATCGTAGACTAAATCGTACAAGCGCAAGGAAGCTAATTGCTGTTTTATCTCACGATGATTTGCGGCTAAAGTGTCGGCATCAATGGCATTAGGTAGATACGTCAATTTAAACAGCTCGATATTTATATCGGCTAGAGTGCTATTAAATACTGGTGAAACGTCAAATGTTCTAATGTTCGCCGTACGTTTTTCTATTAAGCGTAACTCTTCTGCCTCGTTAGCTGTTGCTTTGCTTGGTCCGATGCGAATCCATATTTTTCCTTGGTAACGGACAGGTGGAAACGGGCTAGGAAAAACTTCCACTACGGCAACTTCACCTTCTAGCAAGCTATATTTTTGTATAGTAAGTGATGGTTGCGGCAAAATCTGACCATTGTTACGAATAGCTGCCAAGCTGGTCAGTAATTTGTCAGAAATGCTTAAGCCCGCTAATTTGCCTGTTTTATCTTCAGCACCAATAATTAAATAGCCAGGTTGTTTGTGGTTAGGGAAATCGTTGGAAAATGCACAAATGGCTTCTGAAAATTTATCAGTTTTATTTTCAGAAATAGTTCTTTCTATTCTGTCCGATTCTAAATCAGATAACATATTTAATAATTCTTCTGTCGATAGCATGAATAGCAACTCTGCTTTAATTTTTACTAACCACAGTATATTACATATTTTGATTTCAAAATCTTCATCCACCCCTCAGTAATGCGGATTCTCGAAGTAATCAGCCATCAACGGAGCCGCCGGACAATCTGACATCGGCTCATTTTCAATTTTCAAACTGATTATTTAGGGTTGTGGCAGGGTGGTTTGCTTCGCGACTCGTTAGAGCACGAAGTGAAACCACCCTACGGACTTATGAATGTTTGGCGGATGCCGAATAAAAACCATCAGTGATGTTCAACACAACCCCATCAACACCCATCATCATGCGTAAAGCGCACTCGCTCTTCCGCCGAACGCCCTAACGCCTTAGCAAACCAAGGTGGTGGCGCGGCAAATACGCTTTGGAATTCTTTTAACTGTTCAACCGCATCAATCACATCCGGCACTTTAATCGGGTAAATATCGGCGCGGATGACTTTTGCCGCTGCTGGGCCGCCGATGGATTGCACAAACAACACATGGCAATCTTTGATTAAATTGGCACGGAACAAATTGCGGTCTTCGGCGTCGTCGGCTTCGATGGTCGAGCGTATATCAATCAAACGGTAATCAGTCGCCGACAATTGATAAACCAAAAAGCGGATGCACGAACCAAAATGCCCGTTCACCAACGCACCACTGTTCGATCCCACCGCCACGCGGATGGATTCCGGCAAATCGCCGTCTTTATAAGGTTGCGCGGTAGGCAAATCTTCATCTTCCGCCTCATCGCCCCAAAGATAGCGCACCGCCAGTTTGATATTGGCTAAACCGATGCCGATGTCTTCGCCGTCTTCTTCGCCATCCAAACTGCCTAAGCCTGTTTTTAAATTGGTGACAGTGACCGATTTCAGTTTTTCGTCGCTCAACGGCGAGCCGACGCGTTCGTGCAAAATACCCAAAATTTTGGGAATGTCCACACCTGGCAACACGCGGGTGGCGAGGGCGATGCGTAAAGCGAGTTCGCGGGGTAATGCGTCCATGTTAGCTCCTAAGATTAAGACTGGTTTGTTGCGGAAAGTAGTTTGAGGATAGGGCGGGTGGAAGCCAAATCCAACGCGGTGAAATCATCGTGATTTTGCAAACGGGCATCCGCACCTGCCGCCAGCAATTGCCTGACGACCGCTTCCCTACCGCTGGAAGCCGCGTACATCAACGCCGTCGCGCCGGAAGCAGGGTTTTGATAATTCAGGTTAATGCCTGTATCAAGCAAAGCGGCAATGCAATCGCTGGCCTGGGCATAACAAGCCGCCCATAACGCGTTATTGCCGTATTCATCCAAGGCATCCAGCGGCGCGTGTTGGGCAAGCAGAAAATTCACCACATCACAGCGGCCTTGTTGGCTGGCGAGAATCAGCGGCACCACACCCGATAGATTGGGCAGCGTCGGTTGGGCAACCGAAAAATAGTGGTTTTGCAGCCAATCCCAAATAGCCGTCTCCATTACGCGGCCTGATGCGATTCTTTCCAACTGGCATAACCGCCCGCCAAGCTGTACACGTCTTTAAAACCAAAATCGCTGAAAAATTCAGCAAGATGCTCGCTGGCATGTCCGTAATAACAATAAATCAACAAACTGCGTTGCTTATCACCGCGTTTCACCAGCGATTCTTTCAAACCTTCGTGGACATGCAAGGCATCGTCCAAATGCCCGGCTTTGTAATCTTTCAGATCACGGCAATCCAAAATCAACGGCTTGGCGGTTTTTATCAAGTTTTCAGAATCGGTAACAGAGAGGGTTTTAAATTTCATAGTCGTGTTAATGACATTGCGCGTCATTCCTAGCTAAATGGATTGTCGGAAACCCGACAAAATCAATGGGCTTGTCGGGGTTTAAGGTGGTTAAGGCAAACTTAGCCACGACATTTCAAACAGTTATGGGTAACTAAGTTGATTAGCTATAGCAGTGCAATTTTTTTGCCAACAGGCGGAAAGGCTTGATTTACGAGGATTATCAGGCAAAAAAAAGGCATCCTATCCGAGAAATAGGATGCCCAAGTTGGTTTGCTGAGGAGAAATGAAAAAGGTGATTGATTGATATTAAGCAGTAATGATGCCAGTTTTATTCTTTCAATTTATTTTGGCTTAAATTATTGGTGTTATGGAAAATGCCAAAATCTGGGAAAAAATATTTCGTTGAAAATTATTTAAGAGTGAGAAATTTACTATTGATGTTCTGCATTTAGGGTTACAAGCTAATGTAAGATTACTTTTAGCCACAGACTCAAGTACAATTAAATTATGAAAAATATCCCGCATCCCATTCAGTATCAAGGAAGTAAGCGAAACTTAGCTGCCGTTATATTGCAGCATATCCCCAAAGATATTGATTGCTTAATTGAACCCTTCGCAGGCTCTGCCGCAATCAGTATCGCGGCATCGGCTCGTCAGGCGGCGAATTGCTACCTTATCAACGATCTGAACAAACCTTTAGCTGAATTGTTGAAACTAATTGTTGAATCGCCAGATGAGACAGCAGCTTTTTATGAAAAAACTTGGAATGGGCAACACAACAACTCCATTGAACACTACTATAGAATTCGGGAAGAATTTAACAGCACTAAAGACCCAAGATTATTCCTCTATTTGCTGGCAAGATGTGTAAAAGGCTCAGTTAGATATAACTCTGATGGCATGTTCAATCAAAGTCCAGATAAACGACGTTTGGGTACTCGACCCGCCACCATGCGTACGAACATTTTTGGTGTTTCCGCCTTATTAAAAGGGAAAACACAGTTTTCACATTTAGACTACAGAGACGTTTTAGCTAAAGCAAAAACTAACGATCTGGTTTATATGGATCCACCCTACCAAGGCGTGTGCGGCGAACGCGATTCCCGTTATTTTTCTGGAATTTATCATAATGATTTTGTTTCGGCTCTTGAAGAACTCAATGCAAAAGGAATTTCTTACATCGTCAGCTACGACGGGCGTAGAGGGAGTAAAGTATTTGGTGAACTTTTGCCCGCCTCGCTTGAACTTACCCATGTTGAATTAGAAGCGGGGCGTTCCAGTCAATCAACCCTTCTTGGACGTGATGAAGTAACTTATGAGTCTTTGTACTTATCCCGCAATCTCACAGAAAAACTAAATCACAAACCTACTGATTTCCGCTTGCCAAAAACACAACAACTTAGCCTACTTGATCCTGGCTTTCACTATGCTTGAGCTTCCAAAAGAGTTTATTGCTCTTTGCCGTACGGTCACTGCAAAACGTCCTAAGACGGTAATTGAGCATATTCTGAAAAATGGTTTTATAACAACCGAGGAACTGAAAGAAACTTACGGCTATAACCATCCACCCAGAGCAGCTCGGGATGTACGGGAGCATGGTATCCCGCTTGAAACTTTTCAAGTTACAGGTTCTGATGGGCGTAAAATTGCTGCCTACCGTTTCGGCGATGTAAGCGCAAAAAGGTTTACCAAACTTTCAGGCAGAACCGGATTATCGAAAAAAATTAAAGATGCTTTGGTTGAAAAATATGGTTGTAAATGCTCTATCTACCTTGAAGATGTGAGTGAGCGGGAATTACAAATCGATCATCGAGTATCTTATGAAGTTGGAGGTGATGGCGAAAATGTTGAGCTTGCCCCAGAGGATTTTATGCTGCTTTCCGGTTCTGCAAACCGAGCAAAATCGTGGTCTTGTGAGCATTGCGAAAATTGGAATACTCTAAAAGACCGAACGATTTGTCTGACCTGTTATTGGGCATATCCAGAAAACTATAATCACATTGCCATGCGCCAAATTCGTCGGATTGATTTGGTTTGGCAAGGGGATGAGATTGAAATCTACGAAAAGTTGCAAGCTAGAGTTCGCTCACTGGATAAAGAAATACCATCATTTGTAAAAGAAATTATTGAAAAAGAGATTAATCGTAGAACTATCTAACACCCCATATTTTGAAGCCACGGTGCTAAGCTAGGTAGGGTGGATTCGCGCCAGCAATCCACCATTTCGAAGCCACGGTGTTTCATTCGGCATGGTGGTTTGCCTGTCGGCGAAACCACCCTACGTCTATACTATTATTTTCCGCTGATTTGTTTTTGATACGGGGATTTTTATGTCGAACTACCGACGTAACTTTGTCGCTGGCGGCTGTTATTTCTTTACGGTCAACTTGCTGGAACGTCAACGGTCTTTGCTCACCGACCATATTGACCTGTTGCGCGATTCGGTGCGCCGCGTGAAACGTTTATATCCCTTCCATATTGATGCTTGGGTGGTATTGCCGGATCACATGCACTCGACTGCATGGATGCAGGAGGTAGAGCAACGCAGGAGCAGGAGCAGTTGCCGAGCGTGTGGACGTTGCCGCCGGACTCTGATGATTTTTCTGTGCGTTGGCGGTTAATCAAGTTGCTGTTTTCAAAAGGTTTACCGCGTACCGAACGATTGTCGGCATCGCGGCGCAAACGTGCTGAACGAGGTATATGGCAAAGCTTCCGCATCCTGCTCACGCCCCTTGCCTACATCCATGTAGGCAACGGCGTTATTGGGAACATACGATCCTTACGGAACAGGATTATGCCAACCATATCAACTACATCCATGTAAATCCTTTAAAACACGGTTACGTCAGCCGCGTGCAAGAGTGGCCTTATTCTTCCTTTCATCGTTATGTTCAAGATGTCATTCTGGCGAAGGATTGGTGTGGTTAATTGATTGATTTACCAACTGCACCGGAAAATTCGTAGGGTGGATTCGCGTAGCAATCCACCATTTCGAGGCCACAGAGTTGCATTTGTCACGGTGGTTTGCCTGTCGGCGAAACCACCCTACATCAATCAGACTTACCCCACCAACTCCATCCCCCGAAACACCGAACACCGTTTAAACACTTCCAAAGTCGGCAAGGCGTTTTTATGCTGGCAATATTTGGCGACCAGTTTTGATAAGCCTTTAATATCCCGCCCCGTGGCTTCGGGGAAAACGTCCACCAATTGCACGATCAAATCCGCATCAATCGCCAAACCAAATTGCGCCACCATGACTTGCCAAATCTTGCCCCGCGCTTCGCTATCGGGCGGATAGTATTTGATTAAGGCGATACACCGCGACACAATAGCTTCGTCGATGTCATCGACGCGGTTGGTGGTGAGAAACAGCAGGCCGTTGAAATATTCCAAGACCCGCAAGAACACGCCGACCACCGCGTTCATGGTGATGTTGTTGTCGCGGCGTTTGATGTAGACATCGGCTTCGTCGATCAGCATCACTGCGCCCCAGCGTTGGGCGCGGGTCAATACATCTTTCAGGGCTTTTTCCATTTCGCTGACGTTCAAACCCAATTGCCCCGAATGCACGCGGTACAAAGGCCGCCGGATGATTTCCGAATACACTTCGGCGGTGAGGGTTTTGCCGACTCCCGCCGGTCCTGCGCACAGCACCGTTGTGCCGCCGGATTTACCTGCGACGATGTCATCCATCAGCACATCCATTTCAGCGGTCAAAATATCAATCAAATCAATCTGCTCTTCGCGCAAAATCAATTTTTGCTTGAGTTCCGGCTGGTATTGGTAAGGCTGGATGTCATTCACATGCACCCACAAATGGTGGTACAGCTCCAAATGAAACATTAGTAAATAGCCGTGTACGGGCAAGTCGGTGAACAAACCTTTGGGGATTTCCGCTTGCGAAGCCTCGGCTTCCAATTCAATTTTGCTGTCATAACGGGTGCTTTTCGCGGCTTTGCGTAGGTATTTGGCGAGGATGTCACCCGTGGTATCGATGGTTAAGGCTCGGTCGCTCAAGATGCTTTCGTCGCAGACCAGACGGGCGTTGCCGCCTTCAGTGGACAGCACCACCACGTCTTTTTTCGCCCAATCGGTGTTGCGGTGCGTGGCGGTCGGGTCTTCGGCGAAAAAGCCTGTACCTTTGCCTAAGAATTGCGCACCCGATTGTCCGCACCAATCAAAATACCGAGCGGCAGCGTCATCGTAACTGGTAATCAGTTCGGGCGTTTCTTTCAAATAGCCCTTGTCCATGAAAATTTCCGTGACGGTTTTATTGACGATGTCACGGGCGCGTATGGCAACCGTGTTGATGGCGATTTTGCCTTTGGCGTTGGCTTTTAACTCCAGCGTGACACGTCCGGTTTCTTCCTCGCCCGCTGGCGTAAAATCCAAGCGCGTGACCAGATAGGCCATGGGTTTGCCTTGAACATTGGCATGAAACAACCAGCCGCGTAGCGCGTTATGGGTCAGATAACGGGCAATCGCGGGCAAGAGCATTTCCAAATCATCTTCTTCAAAACGTACGGTGTCATCGTTCATCGCTTGTTGCAAAGTCGATAACTGCGCGGCTTGGCCTTGCAAACTGCTGTCTTTTTGGTAAAGCAATTGCAGGTAATTGATTTCGCTGGTGGAAAGATTGCGGAACGGCACTTCGGCTTTATTGCCAAAGCGCAGCTGGTCTTGCAGGCTTGCCAGACGTGGAAATTCGCTGACCAAGGCTTCTACATGCTGGCGTTGGATTTGTAGCTTCATGGTAGTGCCTTAATGTCTAAGAAAATCGCAACACAACGGTAGTGGTAGGATGGGCTGACGTTAGGAAGCCCATCCTACTTTTAATGAGGTGAGGCTTTAATTAGCAAGGAATAAAAAACAGGTTTTTTACTCCAACACGCCAAATTAAATCGCCCCAACCGCCATATCTTTCACCACCACAATGGTATTCACTTCAGCTTCTTCATAAGTCACCAACGCGCCTTTGGCTTTGTAAGATTTGGCAGCATCGTAAGCCACCATCACTTTGTCTTCGGCAGATTGGCCTTTCAGTTCGTGCTTTTCAATGTACAGCTCTTCCAAAAACTCATTCCACACCAAACCTTCTTTATAGGGCAGCAATTTGTAAGTCACGCCTGATAATTCCACTTGCAGGGCTTTGGCGATGTTTTCGATGTACAAGATGGCAATGCAGCCATGCGCCAAGTCTGCGCCGTATTTTTCGACAAACATCGGCAGCAATTCCAATTTCGGCAACAAGCCATTCAGGAAAACAATTTTGTCGTCAGCAACGATGAATGCCGAATGCACCAGCAAGGCTTCGGGCGGTTTGCGGTCGTTAGGATTGGATGAGCTTTCGCATTTTTCGCCTTCCTTCAACACCAAATCGCCGCGATACGCGTACACGCCTTTGGTGCCGGTTTCGCCGTTGACGAGAGTGACAGTGAGTAAGCCTTTGGCTTGGTAATCGGCTAATAGCATGGGTTTCTCCCTTTGTTCGGTAAAATGTTTTTAATTAAGTATTTGATAATTAAACGATGTTTTTCACTGGCTTTTGTGAGAAGAAAATAATTATTAATGAATCGCTACCGCGATGTTTTTAAATCGGGTTCTCGCACCCGAAGGCGAGTTACTTTCTTTTGCGCCGCCAAAAGTAAGTAACCAAAGAAAAGGCGGCCCGATTACCGCTCATGTCTTGCGCTCCTCGCATTTGTCGGGGGACGGCAGAATGGGCTTCCTGCCCATCTGCCGCCGTGCGGCATCCTTGCCGCAACCTTTATGCCCTTGGGTGCTTCAGGCTATTCCCGACAAATACTGCGGTGCTCGACGCGGTAAACGGGAAAAAAGCACGTTACTGCGTAACGACAGTGATTAAGCATAAGTCGGTTTAAACGCCTGTTCAGGATTTACCACCGGGCCGTCGCCTTGCCAATACGGTGAAAGTTTCCGTAACGTGGCGACCACGCCTGGCATGACTTTCAAGACTTCATCGACTTCGTGCATAGCGTTATAACGCGAGAACGAAAACCGAATCGTGCCGTGCGCGGCGGTGTAAGGAATGTCCATCGCCCGCATCACATGCGACGGTTCCAACGAACCGGACGTACACGCCGAACCGCTCGAAGCGGCAATGCCCGCCTTGTTCAGCAGCATCAAAATCGCTTCGCCTTCGATGTATTCAAACGCAATGTCGGTGGTGTTGGGCAAACGGTTGTACATGTCGCCCGTGACGAAACAATGCGGGATTTGCTCGGTGATTCCGCGTTCCAAGCGGTCGCGCATGGCTTTAACCTGGGTGTTTTCGTATTCCAGATGTTCCATCGCCAATTCGCAGGCTTTGCCCAAACCGACGATGGACGCGGTGTTTTCCGTACCCGCGCGTCGTCCGCGTTCCTGATGACCGCCACGCAACAGTGGGCGGTAGCGTGTGCCACGGCGTAAATACAACACGCCAATGCCTTTGGGGGCGTGCAGTTTGTGGCCTGAAAGCGACAGCATGTCGATTTTGGTATCTTGCAACATCATCGGGATTTTACCGACCGCTTGCACGGCATCGGTGTGGAACATCACACCCGCATCGTGCGCCATCTGCGCCATTTCCACGACTGGAAAAATCGTTCCGGTTTCGTTGTTTGCCCACATCACCGAAACGATGGCGACTTGGTCAGACAGCAGTTTTTTGTAGGCTTCGATATTCAAACGCCCCACTTTGTCGACGGGCATCCGGTGGATGGTGTAGCCGTCTTTTTCCAGTGATTCGCACAGGCTTAAAATCGCCGGATGCTCAACCGTGGTGGTGATGATTTCTTTACGGTTGGGCTGGGTTTTCAACGCCGACAGAATCGCCGTCGAGTTGGATTCCGTACCGCAAGACGTAAAAATAATTTCCGAATCGTGTTCCGCACCGATCAAGTTTTGCACTTGTTGGCGGGCTTGCTTGATGCCTCGCGCCACACCGTCGGCGAATTTGTGGATGGACGACGGGTTGCCGTATTGTTCGAGGAAATACGGAATCATGGTATCAACCACGGCACGGTCAACTTTGGTGGTGGCGTTGTTGTCGAGATAAATGTCGGTCATGGCTGAGTCCTGTAAAAAATGTAGGATGGGCTGACGTAAGGAAGCCCATCATTTGGCTGTTGTCGCCATAGGATGTACCCAAGGTCATAAATGCTGTCGTAAAAAACATCGCGCTACAAATGTTGATGGGCTTCCTATCGTCAGCCCATCCTACTTTAAGCAGCGGCGATATTGACCAATTTGGACATTTCCGAAGCGGGGACGACTTTTATAAATTCACCCATCACTTCCATAAGCCGTTGTTGGATACCGGCGATGGTCATCGCCGCCATTTGGCAGCCGCTGCACGCACCAGTCATATTCACATAAGCGGTGTTGCCAATCACTTCAACCAGCTCAACATCACCGCCGTCTGCCATCAACGCAGGCCGTAACGACTCCAAAACTTCTTCAATCTTTTTGATGCGTTGCAAATTGGTCAATGGCCCTTTCACTTCGGCAACGGCAGCCTTTTTAGTGATTGCTGGCGCTTCGGGATCAAATTTCTCGCCTTTTTCCGCCAAGACTTTTTCCAAAATCGCTTCAATGTCTTCATGGCAAGAGGCGCAACCGCCGCCCGCTTTGGTGAAGTTGGTGACATCTTCCACGGTACGGAGTTTGTTCGCCCAGACCATTTCTTCAATCATCACCGCATCAATGGCAAAACATTTACAAATCAACGCGCCTTCTTCATGGTCATCGACCCATTCTTCGCCGCGATAATTGGCGATTGCCGCTTGTAAAGCTTCGCGCCCCATCACCGAACAGTGCATTTTTTCCGGTGGCAAACCTTCCAAATGGTCGGCGATGTCTTGGTTGGTAACTTTTAAGGCTTCGTCAATAGTCATGCCTTTGATGATTTCGGTCAGTACCGATGACGACGCAATCGCCGAGCCGCAACCAAAAGTTTGGAAACCTGCATCTAAAATCACCTCGCTGTCGTCATCGACTTTTAAGGTCAAACGCAAGGCATCGCCGCAGCTGATAGAACCCACTTCACCGATGGCATTGGCATCCGCCACTGCACCCGCATTTTTGGGATTAAAAAAATGTTCTTTCACTTTGTCTGAATAGTCCCACATGGTGGTGTCCTCTGGTTTTGGTAGGGTGGGCACGCTGTTCTGCCCACCTTTTTAAATTCGGATTTGGTGGGCAAAAAAGCGTGCCCACCCTACGTTACGAACAGGTCTTTGTACCTGTACCGCTAGGATTCGGATTAAACGACGAACCACACGCGCAACTTTTCGCCGCGTTGGGGTTGCTGAACTTAAATCCCGACCCGTCAATGCTGTCGAGAAAATCAATCGACATGCCATCCAGCATCGGCATGGAAACCGGATCGACAAACACTTTCACCGTTCCGCAATCAATCACGGTATCGTCAGCGGTATTTTCGGCTTCCAGTTTGAGGCCGTATTGGTAACCAGAACAGCCGCCATCGGTGACTTCAATACGAAGCCCGGCGTTAGGCGTTTCTGAACCAGCAATAAAGCGACCGACCGCGCTAATGGCTTTTTCTGTCAAGGTAATCATGGGAGGCTCCTAAAAGTGGCATTGTTTTTGTAACCCAATAATGCAACCAGTGTGCCAGCGTGTTTATTTTTATTTAAGTGATTGAATTAAAAATAGTATTTATTATTATTTGTCATGATTTACAGCGAAGAAAGCAACAATTACCTAGGTTTTGTCGGTTTCCCTACAAAACTAAATTCCAACAAGGAGATGAAAATGAGAGTAGAAGATTTGGATATTGGCGATACCGTTTACGCGGCAAAAACCATCGCAGACGATGGCTCGATACCGGGCGGTGTTGAAGGCGACATCTTGGCGGAAGCGGGTACGCGCGGTGTCATCACTATGATTGGGCATATTGAAGAACAACCAGAACGCAGCGTGTTTTTGGTACGGTTTGAAGATAAAGCCTTGAATTTAGGTAATCCAATAGGCTGCTGGTTGGAAGATTTGATGGTTGAGCCGCGATTGGTGATGGATGCGTGAGGCGTAAAAACGCCCTAAAGCACTGTGCAGCGTATAACTGGAGTCCAAAACATGTTTTGGATTCCAAATTTTATTCTTCCGCCCCGAAACACTTCGGGTAATCAATGCAAACCTCGCAAGACGGCGCACGGCACACGTAAATACCTTCGGCTTCGCACAATTGTTTGTAGATAAATTTCTTCCATTTCATGTCCTTGTCGTTTTTAACGGCGAGGGCAGGGAAGTTGTGGTTGAGCATGGCGCTGAGTTGCGCGCGTGACCATAAACCCAAATCTTGCCAAAGATGGTCGCTGCCTAAACAACCCGCGACGATGATGGCGATCATCCAATCGGTTTCCAGCACGTCTGCGTTGGCGTGGCTTTGCAGCAACCTGACCAAATCCTCTTTTTCCAACATGCGGCTGTAGTCTAATTGGCTGCCGGAAACGGCTGTTGTCGGTAAGTTGGCGTGGGGAAATAGACTAGCTTGCAATTGGCTAAATTCAGCAGGTTCTAGGCCGAGAAAATCCGGCAAAACGCCTTCGCCGACTTGCCAACTGGCGAGCATACACGCCAACAATTCCTGATTGGGTGAGCGGATGCCTGGCGCGCTAAGCCGTTCATAAACTGCCGAACGCGAGTCTTGCTGGAATTTTGGTAATGCGGACATAGGTAACCTCAACTCATCAGGAATCCGGTAGAGGCGAATTTATTCGCTTTGGGCGATTAAAATCGCCCCTACAAAAAGCATCGTAGGTTGGGTTGCGCTGTTGGCAACCCAACACCCGTGCCAATCCCGTTGGGTTGCGAAAAGCATGCAACCCAACCTACTACCCTGTCAATCTTGAATTGTCGGTAATGATTTTTGTGTAGGTGCGGATTTATCCGCACAGGGCGAATGAATTCGCCCCTACAACCCTTCAAAACAGGATTGACTGAGTACTACGGGGGATCAATCAATATTCCACCAAAATATCTTCATCACGGACGATCATTTGGCATGCCAAACGCCAAGGTGGCGGCAAATCGTCAACAATCACTTGCTCCATTTCTTCTTTGCTGATTTTGCCGCATTGGCGCAGGACGGCTTTTTCTTTTTCCGTCAAAGTGCCGCCCATACGTTCGAGCTTTTTATCGACGCTGCTGACTTTCACCAAGCAGGTGCCGCATTCGCCGTCTTCGCATTCAAAATTGATAGGAATTTTGTTTTCGCGGGCGAGTTTCAGCAAAGTTTGCGTGTGGCTGCCAGCCACTGCATAAACGGTTTTATCTTTGTATTCGGGGTTTGAAAAGGTGACTAAGGCCATGAGTGGCTCCTGTTAATTATTATTAGACTGGGCGGACTTTGATAACGCCAGCCAACACTTGGGCTTGGCAAGCCAAGCGGTTGTGTTTGCCCGCCATGTTTTCACGCAAGACTTTGTCTTCTAAAACCGACGGTTCGCTCAAGTTGTTGTAGCCTTCAGTGACTTTCATAATGCACGTTCCGCAATCACCTTCGCGGCAACCATAAGTGATGCCAGAACCGACTTTTTCGGAAATTTCGATGATGCGCGTACCGGCGGGTGCGGATACGGTAACGTTAATGTCTTCAAAGGTAATCGTTGCTTTCGCCATGTTGTTTGCTCCTGTTGGAGGGTTGTTAAAATTCTCGTTCCCAAGCTCCAGCTTCACTGCCATTAAGTTAATAATTTATATTACCTATCAATGGGATAGGCTGGATGTGTCAGGATTTTTCCGTTCGTCCTGAGCTTGTCGAAGGATGAATGGAAAAATCCGTGAGCAGAGACTTAAACCATTCATGCTTCGACAAGCTCAGCACGAACGGCTTAAGTCTCTGGTTCATATCATTTTTTCCTTAACTTAATGGCAGTGAAGCTCCAGCTTGGGAATGCAGTCTAGGAAGCTCTAGCTTCCTTTCACGCGAAGCAAGAGCTTCGCGGACTTGAGTTCCCAAGCCGGAGCTTGGGAACTAGCGTAAAACCGACCTACGCCAAATCCGCCATATCAATAACCTTGCTTTGCCGCAAGCCGACCAACTCTTGCGCCAATTCGAGACCAAATTGATGACATAAGGCGATTTCTTCTTCGGTTGGAATCAGCTTGATCCGCAAACCCTGCACGGGCACGCGCAGCTTTAAGCCGCGCAGACGGTCTTCCACCATCCGCACGGCTTCACCTGTCCAGCCGTAAGAACCAAACACGCCACCGACTTTGGCTTTGAGATTAATCACCGCCAAGGACGACAACAAATCCCACACGGGTTTGACGGCATCGCCATTAATCGTCGGTGTACCGAAAACAATACCGTCTGCACCTTCAATCAAATCCACAAACGGTTCCAGCTCACTGCCTTCCAAGTCGTACAAAGACACGCGCACTTGCTCGACCGCCATCGCACCTTCGTAAATCGCTTCCGCCATGCGCCGGGTGTTACCGTAGGAGCTGATGTAAAAAATCAGCAAGGTTTTTTCGTCATCGTCCTTGTCGTTGTGCAAGGCCGCGCGCGACAATTCGCGGTAGCGACGCACATAACGTTCAACACGGTCAATCAATAATGGCCCGTGTGCAGGTACGATTTTTTCCAGCGGTAACAACGGCTCGATCAAATCCAAAGCACGGTTCACATAGTCCTTAAACGGACGCATGATGTGCGCGTAGTAATATTCAAACGAAAACCGAAAATCGCCGACTTGGTCGTTAAATAAACGGCTATCACAAAAATGACAGCCAAACACATCGCCGGAAAACAGCGTGTGTTCTTCCGGCAAGTAAGTGCATTGGGTATCGGGCCAGTGCAAATACGGCGTGTGTAAAAATTGCAGCGTCCTATCGCCTAGCGATACGCTGTCGCCCGTCAACACGGGGGTAAATGCCAAATCTTCTTGCTTAAGCAAGGCTTTCAGCATGGTTTGTGCTTTTTGCGAAATGTACAGCCGCGCTTGTGGCGCACGGCGCATCAACTCCGGCAACGCGCCCGTATGGTCGGGTTCGAGATGATTCAGGACGATGACGCTGATTTCGTCGTAACGCGCCACGGTTTCCAAACGCGCGAAAAAATCGTCGGCGAAACTTTCTTTCACCGTGTCGATCACTGCCACACCCGCACTGCCGCGCACCAGATAAGCGTTGTAACTGGTGCCGTTGGCGGTTTTTAAAATAATGTCGAACGTCCGCAGGTTAGGGTCGAGTGCGCCTATCCAATGCACCCGCTCCGACAAGGCCACGGCCTGCGGGATACCTTCGTTAATTAATAGCGGCGGCTTAACCATGACCGCAGCTTGCTTGGGCAAGCGTCTTCGGACAGCTCTCCAAATCGGCGGCAGTTTGCTCCGTTAAGCCTATCCATTCATCCAAAATCAACGGATCGAAACCCACGCGTTTTTCCTCGCCGACTTGCAGCAGCGGGCGGCGGATGAGTAACGGGTTTTCCAGCATTAAATCCAAGGCGCGTGCTTCGTCCAAAATTTCTGGTCTGATCTGACCTATTTTTATCGCAGGCGCGCTGTAGTTAAACCAGTTCTGCACAGGCAGCGAACCAAAAAAGGCACGCAAGCGTTCTGCGCGCCAAGCTTCGGAGAGTAAATTTTTGGCAATTACCTGATGTCCCGCCGCCAGCAGCATTTCCTTTTGCCGCCGATTGCTGACACAGCCAGGCTTTTCGTAAAACACCACGGTAGCCATTGGTTTGTCCTGTTTAATGAGATTGCAGCTCAGCCATCGCTTCCGCCATGCGTTCGGGTGGAATGCCCGTTAACGAGCCGGGCGGATTGATGGCTTCGCCTAATGAATTCAAAATCGCCCCTTCAATCGGGCAAATACTCGCGCACTGGAACACCGGATAATCGCCTTCGCATTCCGTGCATTTGTTGGGGTTAACCTTAAAATGCGGCTTGCTTTCGAAAATCGCTTTGCTAGGGCAAACGGGTTCGCAGGCGAAGCAGTTCACGCATAAATCGATGATTTTTACTGCCATGATGGACTCCTTTTGTACCGTTTATATAGGGTTAACTTGTCCACGAAAGGCACGAAAAAACACGAAAATTTGGCTGGTAATTTTTCATAGTTCCCATGCTTTGCGTCACTGTCATTAAGTTAAAGATTTATGCCTTTAATTTCAAAAAGATAAGAATACCGTAGGGCGCATTAGCGACAGCGTAATGCGCCGGATGCTTGAAATCCAACATGCGGTGCAATACGGCTATCGCCTATTGCACCCTACAATTGATGTTTTACAGATTTTTTAACAATCTGATTTTAAAAGTAATTTTATTAACTTAATAGCAGTGATGCCTTGCGAGGGAACTATGAATTTTTTCGTGTTTTTTCGTGCCTTTCGTGGACGAAATTTAGCTGTTAAGCACTTGCCCGCATCGCTTCAGGCTTGACATCCAACTTACCCGCTGCCGCCATTTCCTTGTACACCGCCATGACCGCTTCTTCGATAGGCTCCATCGCATGTTCACCATTCGGAATGATGCCTGCCGCTTCCAGTAAATCCCAAGGCTCATAACCAATTTTGGAACACAACACCGCTTCACAACCCGCCAAAGCGCGGACAGTTTGTTGAAGAACGCTTTCGCCATCGCCGCAAGTGCTGTCGCCGCCGCAATATTGGTCGGCTTTACGGTGGCTGATGAAACGCACGCCTTCTGGTGAAGCTTCGTAAATCAAAAACTCTTTGGCGTGACCGAAGTGGACGTTGATTAAACCTTGTCCTAAAGTTGCCACCGCCATCAGCACCGGACGGGTTGCCAATTTAGCTTCCGCTTTAAACTGTTCCGCTTTTTGCGCTTTTTCCAAACGCTTGCTATCCATTTCGGCTTGAATGGCGGTATGAATCACTTTGCGTTTTTCCATCGCCGCTTGGTAATCAATTTCCATTTCTTCGATTTTATCGATGGTGAATTCATCACCCCGATCTTCACCGAGCAAGCCCACCGCATCGGCACGGCATTGGCGGCAATGGCGCATCATGTTCATGTCGCCGGAGCAAGCGTCTTGCAAGTCTTGTAATTCATCCGGTGTTGGCCCCCGCTGACCCATCACGCCGAAGAACGTACCGTGTTCAGCTTCAGCAATCAGCGGCATCACGTTATGCAAAAACGCACCTTTGGATTTGACCACGCGGCTAACTTCTGCCAAATGCTGGTCGTTAATGCCCGGAATCATCACCGAGTTGACTTTGACCAAAATGCCCTTGGCAATCAGCATTTCCAAGCCTTTTTGTTGCTGCTCAATCAAAATCTTGGCGGCTTTTTTGCCCTTGATGCGTTTGTTGTTCCAGAAAATCCACGGATAAATCTTCGCACCGATTTCAGGGTCAACACAGTTGATGGTAATGGTGACGTGGTCGATGTTATGTTTCGACAACTCTTCCACCGCATCGGGCAAAGCCAAGCCGTTAGTTGAAACGCATAGTTTGATGTCCGGCGCTTCTTCGCTTAAACGGCGGAAAGTTTCGAAGGTGCGTTCAGGATTGGCTAACGGATCGCCTGGGCCGGCGATGCCTAATACTGTCATTTGCGGAATCGTCGCCGCAACCGCCATGGTCTTTTTAACCGCTTGATCGGGCGTTAACAATTCGGAAACCACGCCCGGGCGGGATTCGTTTGAGCAATCGTATTTGCGGTTGCAATAATGGCATTGGATGTTACAAGCAGGCGCAACGGCGACGTGCATACGCGCGAAGTAGTGATGCGCGTCTTCCGAGTAACAGGGATGGTTTTGGACTTTCTCCCGAATGGAATCGGGCAAAGCATCCATTTGATTTTCGGTGGAACCGCAGGAGCTGGTGGAGCAGCCACTTTTTGCCGCAGGGGCTTCGTTTAAGACGGGCAGTTGCATGGGATTGACCTCTCGCTGGTGTGTTTGAGATAGGTCAAAGCAACCATTGTGCCATGATTGATTTTATTTTTAAGGTAATGATTTTTAACGATTTTTATTTTTAAAATCGGCAAATTTTGAGGAAATGTTTTGTAGTAAAGAAGACAACTTTCTGAAAGTTTGTAGCTTGGGTTAGGCGATAGCCGTAACCCAACATTTGCCGCTTCGATGTGTTGGGTTGCAGCTATCGCCTTTTATGTCTTATAGGGAAATCCACAAATGGCTTCCAAAACATGTTTTGGACTCCTATAAACCCATTATTGTTAGCGGATTGTATGCCGCCAATGTAGCCAGCAATTCAACAATCACCCAGCATCGATAAGTTTTTGTAAGGTTTGCTACATTACAAAACAGATAAAATCAATTAAATTCAATAACCTATATTTTGGCATCATGTTTGCTTTAGTGACAATAAGCCCTGTTTAGCAGGAATTGTTGACTCACGCCCACGCCGCTAGGTGGCAACATGACCGAAATCCTCAAACGCAATAAAGCCTTATCGGTAAATCCGCTTAAAGCCAGCCAACCTACAGGCGGCACGTTGGCGACGCTAGGTTTCAACCGCGCCATGCCGATGTTACACGGCTCGCAAGGCTGCACGGCGTTTGCCAAAGTTTTCTTTGTCCGTCATTTCCGCGAACCTATCCCGCTGCAAAGCACGGCGATGGATCAGGCTAGTTCGGTGTTGGGTGCGGATGAAAATGTCCGTGAAGGCATTCGCGTGATTGCCGAAAAATCCCGCCCTGCCTTGATTACCATTTTGACCACCGGACTCGCTGAAACCCAAGGCGCGGAAGTACATCGTAATGTGCGTGAATTCCGCGAAGCCAATCCCGAATATGCCGATGTCGCGGTCGTTGCTGTCAACACGCCGGATTTTACTGGCAGTGTCGAAACGGGTTATGCCGCGACTTTGACCGAAATTATCCGCGCTTTAGTGCCTGATGCCAAAGAAGCGGGAACGTTTCCAGGCCAAAGAAAGCGCCAAGTCAACGTCTTGGTTAGCTACATGCTCACCCCCGGCGATTTGGAAGCCTTGCGCGATTTATTCGAACAATTCCAACTCCGTCCCGTGTTTGTGCCGGATTTGTCAGATTCGTTAGACGGATGTCTGACCGATGACGATTTCAGCCCTGTCACCATCGGCGGTACGCTCATTTCCGAAATGGTAACGCTGGGCGATGCTTTAGCCACCGTGGTTATCGGCTCATCGCTACAAAAACCTGCCGAATTGCTGGAGCAAAAAACGGGCGTAAAAACCTATTCGCTTGACCATCTTTACGGCCTAAAAGCTAATGATGCACTGATTTGTGCCTTGTCAGAAATCAGCGGCAATGACGTACCCGAACGCATCGAACGCCAGCGTCGGCAATTGCAAGATGCCATGCTCGACACGCATTTTATGTTGGGGCAATTACGCGTCGCTATCGCTGCCGACGCCGATTTGCTCGCTGCCTTTGTTGATCTGTTGCAAGAAATGGGCGCTGATGTAGTTGCGGCAGTCACTTCCTGCAACACACCATCGCTCGCCAATATTCCTGTCGCCAGTATCAAAATCGGCGATTTGGAAGATATGGAAATCATCGGCAAAGCCAACAAAGCGCAATTGGTGATCGGCAACTCCCACGCCGTCGATACCGCCGAACGCTTAGGTACACCGATTTTACGCGCAGGTTTCCCTTTGTACGACATCATCGGCGGCTACCAAAAAACTTGGATTGGTTATCGCGGCACCCGCCAAACGCTGTTCGATTTGGCGAATCTGGTCATCAATTATTCGCACGAAGAAATCCCTGTTTACCATTCGATTTACGGGCAAAAACCCGCCAATGAACAGCAGGCTGCGTCATGTCATTAAGTCGCCGTTTAAACATCGTACCCGACACGGAAGAGGAAAAATTTATGCAAACCGCCTTAAAAATCGCCTTTGCCACCACCGATATGGAAACCGTCAACCAGCATTTTGGTTCGGCAAAATCGTTTGCGGTGTATGCCGTGGATATGGAAGAAGCGCACATGCTGGAAGCCGCCGAATTTGGCGTACTGAACCAAGACGGCAACGAGGATAAGTTGTCGGTGAAGATGGATTTGCTCGATGGCTGCGCGGCGGTGTATTGCCAAGCTGTCGGTGGATCGGCGATTAACCAATTGATTGCACGTGGTATTCAGCCCGTAAAAGTGCATGAAGGCAGCAAGATTAAGGATTTGATCGTTGATTTACAGAACGAAATGAAAGCCGGGCCATCCAGTTGGTTGGCAAAAGCCATTAACCAACATAAAGGCCCAGACCCTGACCGTTTTAACAAAATGGCCGATGAAGGTTGGGATGAATAAGCCCATAGTTCCCATGCTCTGCGTCACTGCCATTAAGTTAAGAATTTAATACTACCTATCAATAGGATAGGTAGATTGTAGTCGTAGGGCGTATTAGCGATAGCGTAATACGCCGGATGCTTGAAATCCAACATGCGGTGCAATACGGCTATCGCCTATTGCACCCTACAACAGGCGTTTTACGGATTACATGAATATTAATATTTATTACTTAACTTAATGGCAGTGACGCTCTGCGTGGGAATTCATTTTGCAACGCTCCAGCGTTGCGCGACGCGGGAGCGTCACAGGCGGCATTCCCACGCAGAGCGTGGGAACGATAAAACATTGAAAATTTAAACGGAGAAACCCATGACCACAGCCACCCTAGTCGTACCTGAAAACGATGCCAATTTATCAACCGACATCGTGAAAGATTACATCAAACAATTACGCGCCATCGACACTTACGACACCTACGCGGGTTGGTCGGAAGCAAAAATCATCGATCCCGTGGTGCTAACCAAAGAGCGTAAACAGAAAATCCCCGTGGTCGGCGACCCTGATGAAATCACTATCGCCCGCCTGAAAGCCTATTACAACTCCGTCGCCACCTTGCTGGAGAAAAAAACCGGACTAATGGCGGCACCGATTGTGCATTTAAGCCACGAAGGTTTCGGACGCGCTTTAATCATGGTCGGCAGGCTCGTGGTGGTCGATAAAATTTTGCGAGACACCCACCGTTTTGGCTTTGCCAGCCTTGCTGATTTAGTTGAAAAAACCGACAAAGTTATCGAAAAAGCCGTGGGCTTGATTGAAAAATATCACGCTGCCGCAACCGACTGAGGACTGCCGCCATGACCGCTGAAGAAATCAAAGAATTGGAAAAAGAAGTCAAAAAAACCAAACGCTTAGCCAGTGAGCAAGCAATGGAATTGCATGATTTGATCGAAGACCGCCTGCCGGATGCTTACGGCGAGTTGCTCGGCATTGCCAACGCTACTTACGTGGCTTGCAAAAACTGGGACGAGGCCAACAAAAAACTGCAAGCCGCACAAGCGGCGCTGGCGTAAGGGGTGTGTCATGGCTGAATTTGTCACAGGCGTTACCTACGGCGGCTCGGTATGGACACCGTCTTACGTTACCGACATCAACGCCAAAACCTGCATAGGCTGCGGACGCTGCTTTAAAGTTTGCCCGCGCGATGTATTTGATTTGGTGGAAAAATCGTCTGTTATGGAAGACGACAATTTTGATGATGATTACGCCGACTTTGAGGGCGATGACGAGAATATGGTCATGACCATCAAAAATGCCTTGGATTGCATTGGTTGTGAAGCCTGCTCGAAAGTGTGTCCGAAGGATTGTTTCACCCACGAGCATAAAGTTGCTGCGTAAATCGTAGGGTGGGCAGGTTTTTTTGCCCACCATTTAAAGACAACAGAGCAGGTGGGCAAAAAAAGCGTTGCCCACCCTACGGAATATTTAAAGGAATTCACCATGCCCAGACCCGAAAAACACGTTTTAGGACTTTCGCTATACCCCAGAATAAGCCGCAATTGTAGGGTTTTTCAATTCAGCTTTTAGATAGTTGTAAAACAAATTCTGCCTGATCTGGTAAAGGGTGGTTTTCAACGCCTTTGCCTT
>Ga0247844_1000909_pt1 | contig 58770 bp, 49 predicted proteins | sample LaCtaG_FD_192421 | JGI IMG/M metagenome (GOLD analysis project Ga0247844, IMG submission 192421) | Freshwater microbial communities from meromictic Lake La Cruz, Castile-La Mancha, Spain - LaCruzMarch201714.5m_1 | ecosystem: Environmental > Aquatic > Freshwater > Lake | place: Spain: Castile-La... | reverse complement strand
AAAAATGTGAATAGAGTTAAAGAAAAAGAAATAATAACAGAAGCTGAACAGAGAGAATTGGTACAAAAAAACAATCAACCTATGAGATTTTGTTTGCTAGAGTTTCCCGACAGTCACTAGATACTAGGAATTGAGAGTCACTAAATATTGGGAAAAAACTGTTTGATTCCAGTTGCAATAAATTCAACAGCAATGGCCATTGTGATTAGGCCCATAATGCGAGTTAAAACATTCAGTCCAATTGTTCCAATTTGTTTTCCAATTTTTTCAGAAAATTGCAAAATATATTTTATAGCAACACAGATAAGGGCCAAGGCAACAACGGCACCGGCCCAATGCCAAGGAGAGGTAAATTCTGAAGCATAGACAATACTCGTTGAAATTGTTCCAGGCCCTGCCAACAATGGAATCGCTAAAGGAACGATACCAATAGTGTCTTCACTTTCTTGATGAGCTATTTCTTCTTGCGAAAGTTTCGCCTGTTGTTGTTTGGCGTGCAACATACTAAACGCCATGGCGGCCAATAAAACGCCCCCTCCAATTCGAAAAGACGGAATACTTATCCCGAAGATTCCTAAAATAGACTTCCCTAAAACAAGAGAGACAATGGCCGTAATAAAGACGGTGATCGCACAAGTTGTAGAAATGTGCTTGATTCCCTTGTGACTTCGTCCAAAAGTTAAAGTAAGAAACATGGGCAAAGCGCCAAGCGGATTTAAAATCGAAAAAATAGTAATCCCAAATTTTAGACTATCAGCTACATTGTAATCTGCCATAAAGCACCCTGTTTCAAAATAAAATGGGAATCTACTCTCCTCATTTGGTCTGGGCAAGTCTGCGAAAAAAAATTACTCATTCTTAACACAAATCAAATTTTCAAGCTGAAAGCTAATTAAAAACGTAACTAGTATCGTCTGATCCTAAAATAGTAATGCGCTCATTTTTTAACTGAGCAATCTCTTGAAAAAGTTGAGTTTGATAATTAGGTTTTAAATGTCCTAAAAAAATCGGTAAATTTTCAGGCATTTTTTTTATTTCAGCTTCCATTGTCTTCGCAGTGTGATGGCAGCTATCAGTTGCAATTTGGGCCAAGGCATTAGGGAAACTCACTTCGGAAAAAATGGCCTTTAAATTTTTATAAGTTTTTGCTATTTCCCAAATACGATCAGTAGGCCCAGTATCCTGAGTAAAAACAACTGAGACATCTTTATCAATTCTTTCGACAATAAATCCCATCGCATCCCCAGGATGGTTTACTTTTATAGGCATAATTTTATAATCACCTATGGCAAGAACCATTTCATTTTTAAGATCGCTAAATTGCATTGTCGGATTTTTTTTTGAGGGAATGCGAGTAAAGTCAGGCCAAATAATATCATTCATTAAATGCTGTTGTATCGCCTGGCGAACTGTCGGACTTGAATAAACATTAAAGGGGCCGGGCTTCATTCCAAAGCAGTTATCACACATGAAGGCCAAATCTGAAATGTGATCTAAGTGCGAATGTGAAATCAAAATATTATCAATAGCGATTTGCTCTTCGATACGCAATCCTGACGCCACAGATCCTGCATCAATTAACAATCTTCCATCGATGAGATAGGACGTATTTCTAAAGCCTGGAGCTAAACCACCGTGTCCACCAACGATACGAATAAGCATGATGAATCCTTGTATGAAAGTTCATTTACTTTTATTCTAACCGTTTTTTAAAAATTTGCTAAAAAAAAAGCCTTAAACTATCCGAGAAAAAAACTCAGACATTTTAAGGCCGTATTAGAAAAAATTATTTGCAATGGCCTTCGCTACCACCACAACAACCACCAGCACCGTGTGAACCACAGCCAGCGCCACCATGAATATGCCCATGGCGAAGTTCTTCTGGCGAAGCTTCACGTACACTTACAATATTAACGTCAAAATTTAAAGCCACTCCTGCGAGAGGATGATTTCCATCAACAACAACATCATCTCCAGTCACTTTTACGACACGTAAAACGATACGCCCATCATCAGTATTGGCCGTAAATTGCATGCCAATTTCGATTTCTCCCTCAGAGTCAAAGTGAGAACGAGGAATTGTCTGAACCATTTCAGGACGAATTTCACCATAGCCTTCAGCTGGTTGAATTGTGGCCTTTATATTTTCTCCGGCAACTTTACCATCAAGTGCTTTTTCTAAGCCCGGGATGAGATGGCCTGTTCCGTGAATATATTCCAAGGGGCCCATTTCTTTGGAACTATCAATAATCTGACCTTGCATGTCGGATAATACGTAATCAATAGAAATAACGCGATTGTTTGAAATTGTTAGACTCATTTTTTGTCCCTTGGTTTTAAGTAGTCTAAGCCAGTAAACTATCATGGTGATATAAAACTGGCTAACAAAATAATTCCCTCATTGAAAATCCTGCGAGATCAATTAAAATGAGTAAAGATTTAAAAATGACTCAGAATTAAGGATTAAGAATGGGCTTTACCCCAATTCGTATAAACACTCTAAAAGCAGACAAAGCACTCTCCTTTGAACTCTTTATTTTCTTTAAGGAGCGCTATCTTAAGTATTTTGACACTGGAAAATCGATAACAACTGATCTCTTTGGAAAACTTAAACGGCAAAAAATTGCCAAGTTTTATATTACAGATGCTGACGAAGACAAATATCAAAAATTTGTTGATGAACTTCTCGAAGGCCTTGCAGACCGCCAAGATATTTCGGTCGGTGAAAAAGTCAATATTGCGGCCGACTCTGCAGGAAGTGCCGTCGATCGAATGCAACAAGATCCCACTTCTCAAGTCGCCTTTAGAATGACTGAAAATGCCGCAAAATCATTGAGAGCAGTTATTAATAAAAACCCCAAGGCCCTTAAAGAAATTTTTGGCAAGAAGGCCTCTGAAAATGATAGCGTTGTAAAACATTGTCTTAATGTTTCGGCCTTGGCCACAAAATTGGCCCAAAAAGAAAAATGCACAGATAAAGAAATTGACGATATTTCAGTGGCCGGACTTCTTCACGATTTAGGGGTGGCCAAATTTCCTGAAGACAAAAAAGCACTTTTTTTCAAAGATAAAAAAAGTTTCACGCCGGACGAAGCTAAATTTTATGCTGCCCATCCGAAAGCGAGTGCCGAGCTCTTACAAGATCGCCCCTACATCAATAGAGATATTTTACAACTTATTTTAAACTACTCAGAAAACTTGGCCGGAGAAGGGGCCAATAAGAAAATGAAACCTTCTAAGCTAGAAGAAATTCTCTCTCTTGTTAATACTTACGATAAACGTATGATTTACGCAAAATTAACTCCGGGAGAGGCGATTAAAGATATTGTGATGAAAGAACTTGGAAAATACGACCTTAATCTCATTAATAAACTAAAGGCCCTCCTTCAAGAAGAAGGTGTCCTCGACATAAAAGCTCTTCAGGAGTAAGTTTAGCCCATATGGGTGAAAACAAAAATAGCGGAAGCAATGATAACGCCTCCCATAATCCACAGGCCAATTTTGCCAAATTTCCTATCTTTCTCCGTAACTTTTGGCAAGACATTTTGTGCACGAAATCTTTCTAACCTCGTCTTACGGTCATTTTTCTTTTTATCTTTTTTATTGCCGCCCATAACTCACCTCAAAAAAATTTGTTATAAGTCATTCTAGATCGTTCTTGTCCACTTGGGCAATAGTAGATACTACAACTTTAGGCGAGCTTATTGCAGACTAAGATAAAATCTCCTAGGATGGAAGCATTCTTCAAGGAGTTTTATTATGAAAAAAGAAGCCTGCCGTTTTGGCACTCATCGCGTAGTATCCCCGTCCAATGCCCTACCTCAAAATGCCACCCAAATTGATAATTCTTTACCCATCTATGAAAATGAAATTCTCATCGATGTCGACACGCTTAATATTGATGCTGCTAGTTTTCGCCAAATGAAAGAAGCTTGTGGTGGCGATATTGAAAAAGTTAAAAATATGATTTTAGGGATCGTCAAGGAACGTGGAAAGCAGCAAAATCCCGTAACAGGCTCAGGAGGAATGCTTCTTGGAACAGTCAAAGAGATAGGGGCAAAATATCCCAATCCAAATAGTTTAAAAGTCGGTGATAAAATTGCAAGCTTAGTTTCTCTTTCTCTTACGCCTCTTCAAATAGATCGCATTATCGAAGTTTTTCCCACACGCGACCAAGTGAAGATTAAAGGCCACGCTATCTTATTTGAAAGTGGCATCCTTGCCAAAATTCCAAGTGACATGCCAGAAACTCTCGCTCTCGCTATCCTTGATGTTGCCGGTGCACCTGCTCAAACAAAACGTTTAGTAAAACCAGGTCAAACTGTTGTTGTGATTGGTGGCGGTGGAAAATCAGGAACGCTTTGTTGTGCGATGGCCAGAAGTATCATAGGTAAAAATGGAAAACTTATTTCCATTGAGCCTTTTGAAAAATCGGCAAAACGTCTCGAGAGTCTTGGTTACTGTGATGAAATACTTCAAATCAACGCGACAAATCCTGTTGATGTGATGAAACACATTTCCAAACTTACGGATGGCAAAATGGCCGATCTTGTCATCAATGTCGCCAACGTTGATAACACAGAAATGGCTTCGATCATGTCTGCAAAAACAGACGGCACTGTTTACTTTTTTTCTATGGCCACAAGTTTTACAAAAGCGGCCTTAGGAGCAGAAGGAATCGCTTCGGATGCTCTGTTAATTATTGGAAATGGCTATGCGCCTAAGCACGATGAAATCGCCTTAGATATGCTTCGCCATGATGTAAAACTTAGAAAAGTTTTTGAAGAACACTACGCTTAAAAAATGAAAACTTTTTCCTTTATTGGGTCAGACAAAAATGCCGGAAAAACGACGGCCTTTAATTTTATTGTCTCACAATTAAAAAAATCTTTAATTTGTCTGACCTCAATAGGGATCAATGGCGAATTTTTTGACTCCCTTGAAAATCATAAAAAACCGGCCATCAAAGTTCCGTGTGGTGCTCTTTTTGTCACAACAGTTGATCAATTAAAAACACACCCCGGTTCTTATGAATTAATAGAGTTTCTTTACCCGCCAACGTTTTCAAAAAATTTCGTTTTGGCAAAATCGCTGGGGACTTACGAATTTATCCTTGAAGGGCCTAATCAAAAAAGTGAAATCCTTTCACTGAAAAATCTTTTAGAGTCTCTTTATCCTGAAATTATTTTGCTCATTGATGGATCTATTGATCGACAATTTCTAGGGCACCCCACTGTCTCAGATGCTTTTTATTTTTCACTTCTTCTTTCACAAAGACCTGATCAAAAAGAAAAGGCCAAAAACCTTCTTTACCCTCTTTATATTCCACTAGTAGATAAGAAACTCAAAAATAAAATTGAAAAATTAAAAGATCAAGATTCTCGAAGTCTTCTTTTTATTGACGATAATATTTTATATCGTAGTAAAGAAATTCCGGGGCTTGATAAGAAATTAGAAGAACTCATCCATCATCCCGTTGAAGAAAATGCCCCTAAAAAAATACTCTACCTAAATGGGGCCTTAAGTAAAACCCTGGCCCGAACAATCGCTCCGAAAAAAGATCTTATTGTTATTCTCGATAACTTTACGCTTTTTCAAAACATTTCACAGGATGCTCAAAAAGAAAGTCTTTTTAGGCCTCCTCTTTTTCTTTTTCATCCTTTAAATATCAAAGGCATTTTTTTAAAAGAAGAACAAGGACAGCAGCGCCCTATCGATTTAAAATTTTCAAAAAATATCCCGATTTTCAACATTTATAGAGAAATCCCCCATGAAATTACAGCTGAATCGTAATCACATTCACTCTGATCTTTTTGAAGAACTTGGATTTGAGGACTATCTCAAAAAATTTGAAATCCATCTTCCGTTCATTAACCATCTTATTTTATCTCCCCTACCAAAGGCAGAGGGGAAACTTCATTTTGAACAATTAAAACTTATCTTAAATCTTTCGTTAAATAATAAAATCCAAATTGACGAACTTATCGCCCTTTGCTCGCGCATTCTACCTTTAGAAAATGTTTTCTCCTCACTTTTAAATCGTCAACTAGAGCAGTATCAGCTTTATCTTATCTATACTTTTATTGAGCAAGAATTTAAAATAACAAAAATCGAAAAAGAGCTCCCTCTTGAAATCAATCTAAGCAAATTAAAAGAAATCCAAGAAACACTTAATCATTTTTGCGAAGAAGGAGCAAAGATCATTCGCTTTTCAAAAGAAGAGCTTGATTTAAAAAACAAAATTTTTTCAAGTGATAAATTGCTAGAAAAAAAACTCCAAGAGCATGAAAGTAAAATCTTAGAAGAAACAGGACTTAGTTTTCTTTACCCTTACCCACGTGAAATCATAGATATCCCCCCTCTTCTTCTTGAAAAAATTAAAAATAGCAAACTCCTTTCTCTTAAGAAAAAGTCAGAGTTCTATGAAGTTAATCATATTGTATCTCAGGAAATTGAAGAACTTGAAAAAAGCATCAGGCACTTACGTGATGAACTTGAAAATGAAATTAAAAATCGCTTAGAAAAACTTGGTGAAATACTTTTTCCTTATGCAGAGGAACTAATATTGGCCTATGAAAAAAGAAAAAAACGGGCCTACTTATATGCCCTCATCAAAACTCTTCATCAATTTAATCTTTGTCTTCCAACTTTTTCTGAAAATGAATTTGAAATCAAAAAAGGGCATCTTCCTTGTCTTCAACAAAATAATCTTGAAAATTATGTTCCTCTCGATTTAAAAATGAAAGGCCATGGCGCCCACGTTCTTTTTGGCGCCAACATGGCCGGAAAAACAAGTGTTCTTAAGACGCAGTATTTCCTTTTAACTCTTTTACGCTTTGGACTGCCTATTCCCGCCGAAGAAATACGATTAGGGTTTCCAAATGATGTTCAAATTCATCTTAAGAACTCAGGGAAAATCAAGCAAAAACTCTCCGGCTTTGCCGATGAACTCACTTTTTTTAGTCAAGGCTTTGAGAGTGGGGCTTACCTTTTAGTTGATGAACTTTTTCATTCAACAAATCCTCTTGCAGGCCTACAGCTTTCAAAAATTTTCCTACATTATTATTCGACGAAAAACGTACTTCTTTTTTGCACTTCCTTTTATCCCGAAGTACTCTATCTTGATGAAATTCATTTTTACAAGATGGTTGACGCAACACTTGACTTAGAAGTAGAAAAACCGATAAATGAAATTCTTTCTCAAACCCCTTTTCGCGTTGAAAAAGTTGAAAAACATAACGTCGGAAAAAGTTTTTGGGAATGTCAGCAACCTCTAAAACTAGCTCTTCATTTTCCGTTAAATGATGAGCTTAAAAAAAATATTTTAGCCGCCATCAAGGAATAAATCATGGCCCACATTGGACTCGATCAAAAACAAGTAGAAAAAGTAAAAAAGATGGCCGAAGAAATTTCGGCCCAAGTTCAACTGTTCATCAATGAACACTCCTCTGTCTCTGTAGAACGTGCCATTTTAAGATTATATGGTGTCGATGGAGTCAACGCAGAAGGCACTCCCCTTCCCAATCACCTTCTTGAAATTTTAAAAAAAAATGAATCCCTTGAAGACGGGGCTTCACGCGCTTTTGCAGCGGCTTTATTAGAAAGCGGACGTGACGCTCAAACGACAGCGGAGCTAATCTCACAAGGTAAAATTGCTTTTGGAAAGATCACTCGTTTTTCCGAGGCCGATCTTCGAAAAAAAGAAGACGAACTTTCCCTTCTTGCTTTAAAAAAACTTGATGACACAAGAAAGAAAAAAGCTCAAAAGAAAACACTCGTAAAAGAACCACCACAACCTTGGAAATATCTCATTGTGGCCACCGGCAATATTTACGAAGATCGCACTCAAGCTAAAGCTGCTGTCATGGCAGGGGCCGATATTATTGCAGTCATTCGTTCAACAGCACAATCTCTTTTAGATTATGTCCCATACGGCGCAACGACAGAAGGTTTCGGGGGAACATTTGCCACTCAAGCTAACTTTAAAATCATGCGCGAAGCTTTAGATGAAGCGGCCGAAAAACACGGACGCTATGTTCGTCTCGTAAACTATTCTTCCGGCCTATGTATGGCCGAAATTGCGGCTTGCGCGGCCATGGAAGATCTCGACGTTCTTCTCAACGATTCAATGTATGGTATTTTATTTCGCGACATTAATATGAAGCGAACATTTATTGACCAATACTTTAGTCGCCTCATTTGTTCGCGCGCTAAAATTATTATCAACACCGGAGAAGATAATTATCTCACAACATCGGACGCCATTGAAAAAGCTTACACCGTTACGGCTTCACAACTTATCAATGAAGCCATGGCAAAGATGGCCCTTCTGCCTGAAAATTTAATGGGACTCGGTCACGCATTTGAAATTAATCCAAAAGTTGAAAATGCCTTTCTCTACGAACTTTCTCATGCGCAGTTAGCTCGTGAATTATTTCCGAATGCCCCTTTAAAATATATGCCTCCCACAAAATATAAGAGCACCGATATTTTCTTCTCACACGTGATGGACACTATGTTCAACCTTACTTCCATCACCACGAATCAAGGAATCCATCTTGCCGGTATTTTAACAGAGGCCATTCATACTCCGCTTATGCAAGATCGCTATAAATCGTTGAGCGGTATTAATTATGTTTTCAATACAGCGAAAGATCTTGGTTCAGAGATTGAATTTAAAAAAGATGGCTTCATCGTTAATCGCGCAAAACAAGTCATGAATGAAGTTGAAAAGTTCTTACATGATGTGAAAGAAGTAGGTCTCATGAAGGCCATTTCCGAAGGACATTTTGCAGATATCAAACGTGCGGCCGATGCAGGAAAAGGCCTCGACGGAGTCTTTAAAAAAGGCGCGCACTATAATAATCCCCTCATGACGTTGATTGAAAAACAAGGAGTGATCCATGAGTAATTTAATAAAACCCTACGGAGACACTCTGAACGACGGGATGACCCAACTTTCCTTCACTCTCCCTGTTGAATACTCGGCCAAAGCCAAAAAAGCGGCCGAAATTTATGCCAGTAAATTAGGCCTCGAGCAAGTCTCCGTCGCCTCCGCAACGAAAATCATGGATGGCTTCACTTACTTTGTTGTCTATGGCCGCGCCGTCCCCACTCTCGATTATGATCAAGTTCAGGCCACTGAAGTTGAAAGTAAAGAAATGGATTTCTATCAAATTAATGAACTTGTACGAACAAAACTAGGTCGCCACCTCGTTGTCGTAGGAGCTTCCATAGGCGCAGATGCTCACACCGTAGGCATTGATGCCATCATGAACATGAAAGGTTATAACGGCAATTACGGACTCGAACGCTACCCTGAAATCGAGGCCTATAATATGGGTGCTCAAGTTCCCGTCGAAGAACTTCTTAAAAAAGCAAAAGAAGTCAAGGCCGATGCTATTTTAGTTTCACAAACAGTCACTCAAAAAGATTCACACATTCATAACTTTACTGAATTTGTCGAACTTCTTGAGGCAGAAAACATGAGACAAAAATTTGTCATCATAGCAGGTGGAGCAAGAGTCACAAACGATCTTGCCATTGAACTTGGTTACGATGCAGGCTTTGGGCCTGGCTCTCTTGCTTCGCATGTTGGATCGTACATCATTACCGAAATTCTTAAACGAAAAGGAATTAATATATGAGTCAAAAATTAAAACTTGATCGCTCAAATTTTCTCTATGAAGAAGCACAAACTCTTATACCTGGTGGTGTCGCCGGAATTCGTCGCCCTTATAATTTTGTTCCTGGCGAATACCCAATTTTCTTTAAAGAGGCCAAAGGCGGTAAAGTCGTTGATGCCGACGGAAATGAATACATGGATATGCTTTGTGCTTATGGGCCTATCATTATTGGACACAGAGAAGAAGAAATTGACAACGCTGTCATTGAGCAAATTAAAAACAAAGGTTTTTGTTTTTCACTTTGCCAGGAAGTCCAAAATACTTTAGCAAAAAAACTTATCGAAATTATTCCTTGTGCCGAAAAAATTGCTTTTGTTAAAACGGGCTCCGATGCCACAACTACGGCCACACGTATTGCTCGCGCTCACACAGAAAAACTTAAAATTTTTCGCTGTGGTTATCATGGCTGGCATGATTGGTGTGTTGAAAATAAAGGCGGCGTTCCTTCGAAGCTCTATGAAGATGTCCACGAATTTGAATATAATAATTTATCCGAGCTTGAAGAACTTTTTAAAACACACTCTGGGCAAGTCGCGGCCGTTATCATTACCCCTGTAGGCCATCCTCTCGCCCACGAAGTTCAAATGCCAAAACCTGGTTACCTTGAGGCCGTCAAAGAACTCGCTCACAAAAATGGGGCCGTTTTAATTTTTGATGAAATTAGAAGTGGTTTTCGGGTAAGTCTTGGTGGCGCCCAAGAAGAATTCGGCGTCACTCCTGACCTTGCGGTCTTTGGAAAAGCTGTTGCCAATGGTTATCCAATGAGTTTCGTTGCGGGAAAAGCAGAAATTATGGACGCCCTCATCAGCAAAGCTTTTTTAAGTTCAACTTTTTTTCCAAATAGCCTCGAGCATATTGCGGCACTTAAAACCATTGAGATCATGCAAAGAGATAACATTTTAGGAAAAATTAAAGAAAAAGGCCTGCGTTTTGCGAAAAAATTAGAAACAGTCCTTCAAAATTCGAAAGTGCCCACTCAATTTTCTGGTGGCCCCTGGATGCCTTTTATTACTTTTGATAAAGATAAAAATAACCTCTACAAAAAACTTCGCCCTGCTTTTTATACAGAGCTCATTCGAAGAAAAGTTTTCTTGCAACCCTATCACCACGGCTATATCTGTTATCGCCACACTGATCAAGATTTAGATTATGCAGTAGGGGCCATTGAAGAATCTTTTAAAGAAATTAACAAAACGATGTAGAGGAATGACAACTATGAGTAATCCACTTATTATTTCTTGCCCAGTGATCGGTGCAGAACTTACGAAAGAAACTTATCCCTATCTCCCTTCAACGCCTGAAGAATTAGCGAACGCTGCCCACGAAGCTGTCAAGGCCGGAGCAAGTATTATCCACCTTCATGTTCGTGATGAAGAAGGAAAACCAAGTCAACGTGTCGATATTTTCGACAACGTCAGTAAACTCATCAAAAATCGCTGTGACTGTATTTTACAATACTCCACTGGCGGTGCCGTTGGAACGGCCGTTGAAAAACGCTGTGCTCCCCTAAGTCTCAAACCAGAAATGGGAACACTTTCTATGGGCACGATGAATTTTGGCCCTGACGTTTTTGAAAACACCGAACACATCATCAAAACAATTGCAAAATCATTACAAGAGAATGCTTGCCTTGCTGAACTTGAAGTTTTCGATTACGGGATGATGGAGGCCGTTGAAAAATATTTAAAAAAAGGCTGGATTCCTTCTAAATATCACATTGATTTTGTCCTCGGTGTCCCTGGCGGAATGACGGGCGAACTTCGAAATCTGGTGATGCTTGTTGACCGCCTTCCTAAAGATCAAACTTGGGCCGTGGCCGGAGTTGGACGCTATCAACTTCCCCTAACCATGCACGCTATCGCTATGGGAGGACATGTTCGAGTTGGAATTGAAGATAACGTTTATTACAGAAAAGGCGAACTCACAAAATCAAATGCTCAACTGATTGAGCGTGTTGTTCGCATTGCTAAAGAAGCTGATAGGCCCGTAGCAACTGTAGCTGAAGCAAGAAAAATTCTCGGCCTAAAATCATAGACGAAATAAAGCAAGGCCCCAGTAACGGGGCCTTCAATGAGTATAGATAAAAATTCAAAAAATTCTTATTACTTACACTCGGCCTTCTCAGTAAATTCCTTATCAAGAGCTTTGCCATCAAAAGTCGCTGTCACTTTTTTTCCTGCAAGAGTTCCTTTTCTTACAATCTTTGAAGCTTTTTCAGCAAGAGCAGAACATTCTTCTAACGCTGCTACAGTTTTCTTTTCAACTGTAGGATTTTTCCCATTATAAGGCTTGAGCATTTCAGTTTCTTTTCCAGCGCAAGCGGTGCGATCAATTGTCATCACGCACTCACCGGCAAAAAGTGAACTTGACAAAATAAGTGCACTAAAAATCAATAAACCCTTCATTTTTTCTTCCTTTGATTATTTCCCAAAACCACTTTAGGATTATGAATAGTAATATTATGCCTTATTTAAAAAAAATTAACAGGACTTTTTTTCCTAGGAATGAGCATGCTTATTTTAAAAAAAATTTCGACTCACTTTAAAAACCTGACAATAAAAGCACGCTTACAATTAGGCTTTGGATTAATTCTTTTCTTTCTCATCTTTATCTCGATAAGTAATCTCTTAACAATGGGGCTTTTTCGTTCCATTCAAAAAGAAGTCTCAGAAAGAGATTTAGCAGCACAACTGGCCAATGGATTGTCGGCATCCGGTGATACTCTTTATGCTATTTTAGCGAGCACCGTCATCTCCAAAAATGTCAAAGACGGTGAACAAGAATTTAAATTTGTCTATGACGATATCGTAACAAATTTAGATAAAGTAAAAATGAAAGCTACCACAAAAGAAGAAGAGGATGTCCTCAAAGAAGTCAAAAATAATTTTGAGCAGATAAACACCATCGCTCAAAAAGATCTTTTCCCACTTATTAAAAGTAATGCTCCCACTTCTGACATTACAATTCAAATTTCAAAAGCGTCAGACATTCGTGCTGATATTCGTAAAAACATGGGATTTACTGTTAGTTTTTTCGACGACGCCAATCAAAAAGTTCTAAAGAAAATGACTTCAATAAGTTTATTTGGAACAATACTCACATCAACACTTCTTTTCTTTAGTATTATCGTCGCCTTTTTTTCAAGTAGGTTTATCATTAAACAAATAATGGAACCAATCTCAGAAATTTCAAACGCCTCAGAACTTATGGCCCAAGGTGATTTCACAATAGATCTTTCAAATGAACGACGTGATGAATTCGCTTCGATGATTGAATCCTTTAAAAAATTAATTCTGGCGCAAAAAGAAAAATCAAAAACAGTTCATCAAATTGCAGAGGGAGATTTTACTGTCAATGTCCATTTGGCTTCTGAAAAAGATGAACTTGGGCACTCACTCAAAATAATGATCGAAAAATTAAAAGACCTGCTTGCCTCTATTCAAGAAATTTCAACGGACTTAAGTCACAAAGCAATCCAAGTCGGCGATTCAAGTCAATCACTTTCACAAACGTCAACACAGCAAGCTTCTGCCTTAGAAGAAATTTCAAGCTCTATGCACATTATTGATATCCAAACAAAAACGAATTCTGAAAATGCCAGCAAGGCCAAAGTTATTTCTGATGAGGCCCGATCAGTTTCTTCTGATGGACAAAAAGCAATGGAAAAAACAATGGGTATGATGACGGGAATGGAAGAATCAAGTGAGAAAATTAAAAAAATTATAAAGGTCATTGATGAACTTGCTTTTCAAACAAACTTACTAGCACTCAATGCGGCCGTCGAAGCCGCCCGTGCAGGCAAACACGGAAAGGGGTTTGCTGTTGTGGCAGAAGAAGTAAGAAACTTGGCCTCACGATCAGCAAAAGCGGCCAAGGAAACGGCCGAGTTAATTGAAACAAACGTCAAAAACGTCAATGAAGTTAGAAAAGTTTCTCAGTATTCTCGCGACTCCTTTGATGGCATTGTTTTAAAAGTCAATCAATTGGCCGAATACATCACAGCGATTGCGAAATCTGGTCATGAACAATCGACAGGTATCGCTCAAATAACAACGGGAATTTCCCAAGTCGATCAGGTTGTCCAAAAAAATACTGCAAGCTCTGAAGAACTCGCATCATCTTCAAAGGAACTTGCTCACCAAGCGGAAGAACTCAGCAGCATTCTGAAAAAATTTAAAATAGACTAGTTACTAGTATAAAAAGAAGGGAGATCATTTCTGATCTCCCTCATTTTTAAAACGTCAATTTTAAGACAAAATTACTTAGTATAATTCATCTCTGCCATACGCTTATAAGTATCGTATCTCCACTTAGAATCATCTTGGGCCTGGCCAAAAAGTTTCTCAGCATCTTGTGGGAAAAGCTGAGCGAGAGAAGAGTAACGAACTTCGTTTTTAAGGAAGTCAGCATACTTCGTCCAATCTGGCTCTTTGCTATCAAGTACGAAAGGATTCTTCCCTTCTTTTTCAAGCATAGGGTTGTAACGATAAAGATGCCAGTAACCGGCCTCTACCGCACGCTTTTGCTCGTTAAGAGAATTACTCATGCCAAGTTTTAGGCCGTGGTTAATACAAGTTGCGTAAGCGATCACAAGTGATGGGCCTGGATATGCTTCAGCTTCTGCAAGGGCCTTAAGATACTGAGCGTGGTTTGCACCCATGGCAACTTGAGCAACATAGACGTAACCATAACTCATGGCCATACGTCCAAGATCTTTTTTCTTTGTTCTCTTACCAGCGGCCGCAAATTTTGCAACAGCAGCTGTTGGAGAAGCTTTAGAGGCCTGCCCCCCTGTATTTGAATAAACTTCAGTATCCATAACGAGAACGTTAATATCTTGGCCAGTTGAAAGGACATGATCCAAACCACCATAACCGATATCATACGCCCAACCGTCTCCCCCAAAGCACCATACAGACTTCTTCACAAAATGATCTTTAAGGGCCAAAAGATCTTTCGCTACTGCCGAATTATCTTTTTCAAGAAGAGTCGTTAATTTTGCTGAAGCTGTTTTACTCTTTTCGCCGTCATACATGCTTTCAATCCATTCAGCGAAAGTGGACTTCATTTCACCACTAACTTTATCCATGTTTTCGGCCATGATCTTCGCAACACGATTTCTCATAGCATCGATTGCGAGAGTAAATCCTAAACCAAACTCAGCATTATCTTCAAAAAGTGAGTTTGCCCAAGCAGGCCCTTGGCCTTTTGGATTTTTTGTATAAGGAGTCGCAGGAGCTGAACCACCATAAATAGAAGAGCAACCAGTAGCGTTCGCTACCATCATGCGATCGCCGTAAAGCTGAGTGATGGCCTTAATATAAGGAGTTTCACCACAACCTGCACAAGCTCCAGAGAATTCAAAAAGAGACTGACTAAATTGTGAACCTTTCACAGTATCTTTTTTGAAGAATTCATCTTTATAAGTCACATTCTTTGAAAGATATTCCCAATTTTTTATTTCGCCCATTTGTGTTTCAAGAGGCTTCATGACAATTGCTTTTTCTTTAGCTGGACAAGTTTCTACGCAAACACCGCAACCTGTGCAATCAAGAGTTGATACTTGAATGCGGTACTGATGCTTCTCGAGACCTTTTCCAATCGCTTGCTTAGTCACCATTGCTGTTGGAGCATTTTTCTTTTCATTCTCATCGAGAAGGAAAGGACGAATGACGGCATGAGGGCAAACATAAGCACACTGATTACACTGAATGCAATTTTCAGATTTCCACTCCGGAGTATTCACAGCAATTCCACGCTTTTCATAAGCAGAAGAACCCGCAGGGAATGTTCCGTTCGTAGCGTTGTTATTTACAAAAGCACTGACCGCAAGTAAATCACCATTAAGAGCATTGATCGGGCCTTGGATTGTTTTCAAGTAATTTGACATGACTTGATCTTTGCAATCTTCGAGACCTTTAATGTTAAGGGCGACACCTTCATTTTTAAGATTTTTCCAAGAAGGATCAACTTTAATTTCTACTAAACCAGTCACTCCTGATTCGATCGCAGTGATGTTCATATTAACAACGTTATCACCTTTCTTTCCGTAAGACTTTTTAACGGCCTTCTTCATAAGATCAACGGCCTGATTATAAGGAATGACGTTTGCAAGTTTAAAGAAAGCAGATTGCATAATAGAGTTTGTTCTATTTCCAAGACCGATATCTTGAGCAATCTTCGTCGCATTAATCATGTAAAATTTTGCATTGGCATCAGCGAGTTGCTTTTTCATGAAATCAGGAATGTGCTTAAGAACTTCATTGGCATCCCAAATAGAATTGAGAAGAAATGTTGCTCCATTTTTCATCCCGCGAAGCATGTCATATTTGCCGAGATAAGAAGGAACAGAACAAGAAACAAAATCAGGACGATTTACAAGGTAAGTCGCGCGAATTGTATCTTTTCCAAAACGAAGGTGAGAAACAGTGATCCCACCTGATTTCTTTGAGTCATAAGCGAAATAACCTTGGCCATACATTTCTGTGTTATCAGCAATAATGGAAATAGAGTTTTTATTCGCTCCGACTGTACCATCTGAACCAAGACCGTAGAACTTACACTCAACTGTTCCAGCTGGAACTGTGTCTATTTGTGGCCCTACAGTAAGAGAGAGATTTGTCACATCATCGTTGATACCAACGGTGAAAAGATTTCTAGGAGTTGCTGATTTAAGATTTTCATAAACGGCAACAATTTGGTTTGGAGTTGTGTCTTTTGAAGAAAGGCCATAACGTCCACCATAAACTTGCACATTTGATTTTTGATCATAAAGTACAGTTCGAATATCTTGATACAATACTTCACCAACAGCGCCTGCTTCTTTTGAGCGATCAAGAACCGCAATTTTCTTCACAGATTTTGGAAGGGCCTTGAGAAAATGTTTTACAGAAAAAGGACGGAAAAGATGAATGGCCAAAAGACCAACTTTCTCCCCTTTCTTTGTCATATAATCAATAGTCTCACGAATTGTTTCGGTGACTGAGCCCATTGCAATAATGATATTCTCAGCGTTTGGATCTCCGTAATAATTAAAGAGACCATAGTTACGGCCAGTGAGCTTATTCATTTCTTGAATATAATGTTCGACGATTTCAGGAAGAGCATCATAATACTTGTTGCAAGCTTCTCGGGCCTGAAAGAAAACGTCAGGGTTCTGAGCTGTCCCACGAGTTACAGGATGCTCAGGATTAAGAGCAGCTTTTCTAAAATTTGAAAGGGATTCCCCATCAACAAGTTTTGCCAAATCTGCATAATCTAAAACTTCAATTTTTTGCATTTCATGTGAAGTTCTAAAACCATCAAAGAAATGAACGAAAGGAAGCTTTCCTTTTAATGATGCTAAGTGAGCAACTGGAGCGAGGTCCATGACTTCTTGAACTGAACCAGTACAAAACATCGCACAGCCTGAACCACGAGTAGAATATACATCGGAGTGGTCACCAAAAATAGAAAGAGCATGAGAGGCCAAAGTACGAGCGGTCACATGGAAAACTCCAGGAAGAAGTTCACCGGCAACTTTGTACATTGTAGGGATCATAAGAAGAAGACCTTGAGAACAAGTATAAGTACTTGTCAAAGCTCCTGCTTGCAAAGAACCGTGGAATGCTCCAGCAGCTCCAGCTTCCGATTGCATTTCGACAACTCTTACAGTTTCGCCGAAAATGTTTTTCCTTCCATTCGCGGCCCACTGATCCACGTACTGGGGCATATCAGAGGAAGGGGTAATTGGGTAGATACTTGCAACTTCGGTAAAGGCATATGAAATATGCGCTGCTGCCGTGTTGCCATCCATTGTTTGCTTTACTTTTGCCATGAAAAAAGCCTCCTAGAAAGACGGTTATGTCATGAAAATAATTTGATTTTCATTGGTAGATATACATCCCGAGTTAGTCTTGGGCAACCATAATAACACACAAAAATTTCAATTTTGAGTGCGATTTTTTTTCCCCTGCGTTAGTTTGACCATCAAAAAAACTTCACTCAAATATTGCGCTAACAAAGTCTTGTTCTATACTTGATAAACTCTACTCAAAACAAAGCCAAGGAGCCTAAGAAATGAGTACAACCATTTTATCACACAAAGATTTTTGTCTCTCAAAATACCGAAATGAGTCTGTCCCCTTCCTCCTTAATCGTAAACTCATGATCAGTAAGCAACTTGAAAAACCTGTTCGAACTTGCGTCGTTTATAGTGATCTGCATGGGTCCTACGAAAAATATCTTCATTGGTTAAAAGCAGGTATGGGATATTTTCGCATCGCAATCTCGGAAATCATGGGGGCAAATTATTCTCCTGAAATTACCGAGCAATTTGAGCGCCTATTTTTACTTGTGGCCAGAACCCGCCTCAATGCTATTGCTAAACATATTGAGGATGGAAAAGACGAATATCGAAATGAAGATTTCTTTTATGAAGCCGTCCCCCAAATGTTTACAGAAACACTTGAGGCCATAGAGAAAATGGGCCTCACTCGAAAAAGAATTTTAGAAGATCTTCTTAAATTTTTACGCCTCATTGTTCGAGAAGATGAACATCGTATCATAAAGGTAGTTCCTCCCCTTTTTCTCGAAAATATTTTAAAACTTTATTTTAAAACAGAACGAAATAGCTATGAATCAATGTTAAATGGAATTATTGAAAATAAAAAAGTTTGCGACATCACTATTTCTTTCATCGTAAAAATTTCTCTTTTTAATATGTTTGATAAGCATGTCAACCTAGGCGACACTTTTGATAGAGGAGATGGTGCCGATAAACTTCTCGCTCTTTACCAGGCCTATTTTGGGCCAGCAAATAACACTTCTCCTCTTCATTATATTTGGGGCAATCATGATATTTTGTGGATGGGGGCGGCCGTTGGTAATCCGGCCCTTGTGATGACGGCCCTTCGAATTTCTCTTCGTTATAATAATGTCGATTTTCTTTTCCGTTACGGCTTTAATCTTGATGCGCTTAAAAGTTTTGCGAATAAATGCTATCAGGAACTGCCAAGCGGAAAATATATCAAGGAGAAAAAAAATCTTCGCTGGCCTCTTGATCAAGTTACAAACATGACTAAGGTTCTTCTTGTTTTAGAATCAAAACTTACCGTACTTCTTCTTCGTGAGGTGTCAGATCATTCAGGGACATTTGAATATGAAGAAAGTCTTAAGCGATACACTCAACTTCTAAAACTCCTCCCAACAGGCATTAAGGATGACACGAAAGCGTGGGAAGAATTTCAAAAAGAAAATCCTCTTTATATAGATTGTTATTTTCCAACAATCGACGCCAACGATCCTGCCAAACTTTCAGAAGAAGAACAAAAAATCGTTGATGATTTAGTAAAACAATTTACAACGCTTCCGAAACTTCAAAAGGACATTCATTGGCTTTTTGAAAAAGGAGAAACCTATCGCGTTTTAGACAATACCCTCTACTACCATGCGGCCCTTCCAACGACAGAGTTTATGGAACTCGATGATATAAATGGAATGAAGGGGAAAGATCTTCTTGATTTCATTCAGCGTGATTTTAAACGAATTGCTTTAAAACATAATGAATCCCCAGAAACAGTTACTCAAAAAGAAAAAATGTTTTTTTGGTATTTATGGTGTGGCAGTAAATCTCCTTTCTTTTGTAAAAACAAAATGGCCACTTTAGAGACGGCCATTTTTGATAAAGAAAAGTCTTTTTCAAATGAAATCGCCACACAAAATGAAAAGCAAAACCCCTATTATAAATTTATTCGTAATGACGAATTTATTTCGAAAGTTCTTCTCGAATTTCATGCGGAAAAAATCTGCATGGGCCATACCCCCATAAAGGATGCGAAACAAAGTATTCTAACAGAAAATAACAGGGCCTTTATTATTGATGGTGGAGCTTCATCGGCCTATGGTGATAAAGGAGCAGTGCTTATTAGTAGTCCAGATTATACTTATGTAACTTTACACTCACCTCTGGAAGAACTTATTAAGGCCGAAAAAGAAAACCGACTTCCTCCTCTCACCATCATTCCTTTGGAGGAGAAAAAAAATCTCAAGCTTCGCCATGTTGATACGGGGTATTTTTTACGTAGAGAACTTCAGGCCATTGATGAACTTCTAGGCCAAAAACTTGATCATTTTTATAGCGAGTATTTTTATTAAAATCGAAAATCAAGCAGACTTATTGAAAAAACTTCTGCTTGATTTTTAGGATTTATCCGGGTGTCTTTCCAAGCATATTCTTCTTGTAAAAGTTTAGGGTCCCAACGATAGGCACCATCTGGATTCGGACTAGAATTTTCATAGGGGGTCGACTCACCGCCATTTCTATCATAGGGAGTTGGTGGTGCTTCAGGGTAATAATTTTCCTCTTGATACATGCCTCTTTTTCTCATCTCATGAGTCACTACAATGTAAGAGCCAAAAAGAAGTCCAGCATATAATCCTAATGAAGCCCCAACCGGTATCGCGCGAGGAGAACTTTTAAAGGCCAAGGTGGCCAATCCTAGCAAAGCTCCACCGACTGTTCCATAAGCCGACATGACCACAACTGTTTTTGCCTTTGGATCCATCTGGGCCTCAATACGAGACGAATAAAAAATAAAAAAACTGATGATGATTAAAAAACTTAATAATTTATTCATTCACAACTCGTGCTCCTGCACCCATATACGATAAATGTTGATTTCATAAAAAGACTTTACACGAATAAGGTTAATTAAGCTTTTTATCTTTGGCAATGCTCAAATCATTTGGTCCTATAACCTGAATCCTCGCACTACAATCAAAAATCATCGCCAAATAGTGGGCCGACTTTTTTAAACGCTTATATTGAAGAAATGAAATATGGCCAGAACTTTTAATTTCATAAACAATCACTTCCCATTGACTGGTTTTTTTTAAGATGGCCAAATCAACTTGACCCGCCCCAGACTCACGTAAAATAAGGGGAGAAACAAGAAGTGGCATTGCTTCACTATGAATTTTCCGAGAATAAGCTAATTCTTCACTCTGCCCTTTGGAAATACTCACTGACACCTTTAAAGGTTTTTCGGTGGATGGGGCATGGGCCTTTTTCAAGGAGGGCCTTACGATGTTTTTCTGTGGGATAACCTGCATTTTTTTCAAATCCATAATGGGGATACATGACTCCAAAATCTTTCATTAAACGATCACGATAAACTTTTGCAATAATCGAGGCCAATCCAATAAGAAGAGATTTAGTATCTCCTTTAATAATAGGAATTCCTCGATTGCCTTTAAGCGTTTTATTCCCGTCTATAAGAAGAGTCCCATCGCTATGCGATCGATCTCCTAATAATCCAAGATACGCTTTTTCCATCGCCAGTAAGCTTGCATTCAAGATGTTCAGTTGATCAATTTCAAGTACTGAAATTTCTTCAACTCTAAAAACGAGGGGCTCAAAAATTGTACCCCCTATCGCGCAATTTTTGTTAGATACGAGGTTTTTAAGACTTAAGTGTTGAAGGATTGTTTCACGTTTTACTTCACTTAATTTTTTAGAATCAGTGACACCCCAATTTTTTAGTTGCTCTAAAATTTTAAAGTGATCAGTTCCTTTTTTTAAATCTAAAAAAACACAACAAGCAACAACTGGGCCAGCGAGCGGGCCTCGCCCGACTTCATCACATCCGGCCAAAAAAGACTGATTCTTTTTAAGATATTTAAGATCAAACATAAAAAATTCGTACCTGCTTTTAAGCTCGGCCGCCTCTCGGCTCCTGCAGTGTCTGCGTCGCATCCTGCGACTTGCCTCTTCGAGGCGCCTTCGGCGACATGATTTGCAATCCTGCAAATCATTCGGCGGCATACATGACATCCTGTCAATAAAAAGGCCTTCTTTCGAAGGCCTTCATTAAGCGATTATTTAACAGGCTTCGTTTCGCCTTGATCAGATTTTCGATCATAATCAATACCAACGCGAGCACTCTTACCAGAACGTTCACGAAGATAATACAATTTTGCTTTTCTTGATTTTCCACGTTGAATAATAGCAATTGAGTCAACTGCTGGAGAATGGAAAGGAAAAACTCTCTCTACACCGATACCATTAGAAGTTTTTCTTACAACGAAACTTCCATTAATAGTGTTCTTGCCTCTGATCGCAATACAAGTTCCTTGATAAACTTGAATACGAGCTTTTTCACCTTCTTTAATTCGCACAGAAACAGCAACAGTGTCACCTGGCTTGAATTCTGGGAATTTTGTGAAATTAGGATTGAGATGATCCTGATTTACAATGTCTACTAAATTCATAAAATCTCCTAAATGACCATTCACCACCAGAAAGGTCTGTACCTAGAGGCTCACGATAAATGAGCTTGGGACAAATAATAAATAGAATTCAGAGGCTTCCCCGTATACGATCAAGATAGATTGCAACGGCCGAACGCACAGAGAGGTGGTTATAACCATCTTCCGCAGCACCACTAATCGGCCCTAAACGGAAGTCCGCACTTTCTACAATAGAAGCATGTAATCCCCAACCTGTACCAAATAATACTAAACAGGGTATTTTGTCAAGGTTCATCTTGTCTTTAAGTGCTTTAGCGTCACCATCAAAAGATTTAAAGCCAGCACCAGTAACAACACACATCGGTTTTTTTTCTTCGAGTTTTTCAATATTTTGCATAGCTTCTTCAACGCTATTAACAATAACAACATGACTAAGAGCATCTTTTCGATCAGGATTATAGAGGGCCGATTCATCTTTATCCCAATGTCCTAAAATCCTTCCTACTAATTCATGCTGAAGTTGAATCGGCGTAATAATAAAATAATTTTTAACACCAAAAGTTCTACAACTTCGCGCGATATCGTGAATATCTAAATTCGTCACAGAAGTTGCTACAGTTTCCCCACGTTTGTTCATGACAGGATGATGAACTAAACCTAGATACAATGAGGAGCTCATTTTTTTTTCCCCTGTTTATTTAAAAATAAATCATAAAGATCTGGCCTATAAGCTTTTGTAAGACGAATTTTTTCTTCTAGCCTAAATTTTTCAATATTTTTATGATGTCCACTGAGTAAAACTTCTGGAACAAGCCTGTCTTCAAATATTGCTGGCTTCGTATAATGAGGATGGTCTAATAAACTATTTTCAAAAGACTCCTGATCAGCACTTTCGCTATTTCCTAAAGTTCCTGGAATAAATCGAAGAGCAGAATCAATCATCATCATGACTGCTAACTCGCCACCAGTAAGAACAAAGTCACCAATAGAAATTTCTTCGTCGACATAAAGTTCACAAAATCGTTCATCAATACCTTCATAACGACCACAAATGAAAAGGAGATCTTTCCTTTTATTTGCAAAATAATCAATTCCATAATTTCGCGCTAATTCATTAGACCATTTTTTCCCACGTGGAGAAGTGTAGACGACATGAAGTTGCTCTTTTAAATTTGTATAATGCCCAGATTCGATGACAGAATTAAGTGCATTTTTTAAAATATCTGCCCGAATAACCATGCCGGGGCCACCACCAAACGAGCTGTCATCAACATTTTTATATTTGAAGGGAGAATAATCTTTAAGATTAATAATATTAATTTCAAAGGGAAAACCTCTTTCACCACGTAAAGCCGAACCTGCGACCCCGTAGTTCACAAGAGGAATGAAATAATCTGGAAAAATGGTAAATATCCATAAACGAGTTGGCTTATTCATTTAAATATTCTGGCACAATCATTTCAATTCGTTCAGCTTTTGGATCAATTATTGGAAAAAAAACATCAATAAAGGGGAGCTCAAAACTTTGTTCTCCTCGAACCACCACAATTAATTGAAATCCATTTTCATAGAATGAATCTATCACACCAACGATTTTTTTTGTTTTAAAATCAAAAACTTTAAGTCCAATCAAGTCAACAAGATAGTGTTCATTCTCAGAAATGGGAGGAAATTCTTTGCGAGGAATATTAATACTGAAAGGAATCATCGCTTCGACGGCATTTCGCTCAACAATATTTTCAAAGTAAACAATAACTTTATTTCCAAAAGAGATTTCTTTTATCTTATAAAGGAAACCATCTTTCGGAACTGAAGAGTCATTACTTAATGGAAACAATAAAATTTGAGAGCCTTTCTTAAGAATACTCTCATCCGGGTTGTGCAAATAAAAAGAAAACCCGCCTCTAATGCCATGAGGAGATTTACAAACACCCAACTCAATATATTTTTTATCATCCATATTTAAAAAAAAGGCAAAAAAAAACCCTAGCCGAAGCTAGGGTTTAAAATAGGAAGGTGCATCGTGCTATTCTGACACCAAGTTGCCCTGGCACTACCTTCACCGCTGGAGGGCTTAACTGCCGAGTTCGGGATGAGATCGGGTGTTTCCCCTCCGCTATAGATGCACCTAAAACTTTAACAATCACAAAACAATATCAGACATATATCTTAGAACCCATACAATAACCATATTTAAAAAAGCCAAACGACATATTAGTATCGGTCAGCTCAACGTATCGCTACGCTTACACCTCCGACCTATCAAGCTCGTAGTCTACAAGCCATCTTAATAGAGATCTTATCTTGTGATGGGTTTCCCACTTAGATGCTTTCAGCGGTTATCCCTGCCGAACTTAGCTACCCGGCGATGCAGCTGGCGCCACAACCGGTTCACCATAGGTTCGTCCAACCCGGTCCTCTCGTACTAAGGTCAGATTCACTCAAATCTCTTACGCCCACGGTGGATAGAGACCAAACTGTCTCACGACGTTTTGAACCCAGCTCGCGTACCACTTTAAATGGCGAACAGCCATACCCTTGGGACCTGCTCCAGCCCCAGGATGTGATGAGCCGACATCGAGGTGCCAAACCGCATCGTCGATGTGAACTCTTGGATGCGATCAGCCTGTTATCCCCAGAGTACCTTTTATCCGTTGAGCGATGGCCCTTCCACTCGGCACCACCGGATCACTAACGCCTGCTTTCGCACCTGCTCGACTCGTCTGTCTCGCAGTCAAGCTCCCTTATGCGTTTACACTCTACGGCCGGTTTCCGTTCGGCCTGAGGGAACCTTCGCGCGCCTCCGTTACTCTTTAGGAGGCGACCGCCCCAGTCAAACTGCCCACCAGACATTGTCCCCCGACCCGATTAGGATCGTAGGTTAGGATTTCAATTAACGTAGGGTGGTATTTCAAGGGCGCCTCCACGTACCCCAGAAGGCACGCATCAAAAGCTCCCACCTATCCTACGCAACGTTAATCGAAACCCAATGCCAAGTTACAGTAAAGGTTCATGGGGTCTTTTCGTCCTACCGCGGGTAATGCGTATCTGCACGCATACTCCAATTTCGCTGGGATTCCAGTTGAGACAGTGGGGAAGTCATTACGCCATTCGTGCAGGTCGGAACTTACCCGACTAGGAATTTCGCTACCTTAGGACCGTTATAGTTACGGCCGCCGTTTACTGGGGCTTCAATTCGAGGCTTCGGTTTAACCCTAACCCCTCCTCTTAACCTTCCAGCACCGGGCAGGCGTCAGCCCATATACTTCCACTTGCGTGTTTGCATAGACCTGTGTTTTTGATAAACAGTTGCTACCCCCTTTTCACTGCGGCCCTCCAAAGCTTCGTCAGCAAGTGACGTCACCATCAAGGGCGTGCCTTCTCCCGAAGTTACGGCACTAATTTGCAGAGTTCCTTAACTAGAATTTTCCCAAGCGCCTGAGGATTCTCTCCTCATCTACCTGTGTCGGTTTACGGTACGGATTGATAAATTTCTCTCTGCGAGGCTTTTCTTGGAAGCGTAGAATCACAAACTTCGGGCCAGGCCCTCGTATTCGCGTCTCGATGATAACAGTACTCCGGATTTGCCAAAAGTACTCATCTACATGCTTAAACCACAACCAACACGTGGCTTTGTTATCTTTCTTCGTCACCCCTACAGATAATAACGAACTTTACCAAGTACAGGAATATTAACCTGTTGTCCATCGGTTACGACTTTCGTCCTCACCTTAGGATCCGACTAACCCTGGGCGGAGTCACCTGGCCCAGGAACCCTTAGATTTTCGGCGGGAAAGATTCTCACTTTCCTTGTCGCTACTCATTTCAGCATACTCTCTTGTGGTACCTCCAACGCTCCTTGCCGGTACGTCTTCATCGGCACGCACAATGCTCTTCTACCACTTAATTAAAAGTCCATAGCTTCGGTACGTCACTTAAGCCCCGTTACATTTTGGGCGCAGAATCACTAGTCCAGTGAGCTATTACGCTTTCTTTAAAGGATGGCTGCTTCTAAGCCAACCTCCTGGATGTCAAAGTAATTCCACAACCTTCTCCACTTAGCGACGATTTTGGGACCTTAGCCGATGGTCTGGGCTCTTTCCCTCTTGACAATGAACCTTAGCATCCACTGTCTCACTGCCTAGATATACTTGTCGGTATTCTGAGTTTGATATGGTTTGGTAAGCCGGTAAGCCCCCTAGCCAATTCAGTGCTATACCCCCGACAGTAACCTCTAGACGCTGCACCTAAATGCATTTCGAAGAGAACCAGCTATCACGGAATTTGATTGGCCTTTCACCCCTAACCACGAGTCATCCGAGAAGTTTTCAACCTTCACCAGTTCGGTCCTCCACGAAGTGTTACCCCCGCTTCAACCTGCTCATGGATAGCTCATCCCGTTTCGGGTCTACGACATGCAACTCAACGCCCTATTCAGACTCGGTTTCCCTACGGCTACACCTTCTACGGCTTAACCTCGCTACACATCGTAACTCGCTGAATCATAATGCAAAAGGTACGTGATCAGGCTTTACAATAGCCCTCTCACTGGTTGTAAGTATATGGTTTCACGTTCTATTTCACTCCCCTTGTCGGGGTTCTTTTCATCTTTCCCTCACGGTACTTGTTCACTGTCGGTCAGTAAGTAGTATTTTGCCTTGGAGGGTGGTCCCCCCAGATTCAGACAGGATTTCTCGTGTCCCGTCCTACTCAGGATACCCGCTCATACAATCACGTTTTCGCTTACGAGGCTTTCACTCTCTTTGGCCAGCCTTCCCAGACTGTTCAACTAACGTTTTCATATTAAATGCAGGTCCTACAACCCCGAAAAGCAAGCTCTTCGGTTTGGGCTATTCCGCGTTCGCTCGCCACTACTAGCAGAATCTCAATTGATTACTTTTCCTTCAGGTACTGAGATGTTTCACTTCCCTGAGTTTACTCTAATGTACCTACTTTACTCAGTACATAGTCTTTAGTGTTTCCACTAAAGGGGTTACCCCATTCGGACATCTCCGGATCAAAGCCTGTTTGTCGACTCCCCGAAGCATTTCGCTGACATACATACGTCCTTCATCGCCTCTTACTGCCAAGATATCCACCATACACCCTTAGTAGCTTTTTTAAATTAAATTATTAACTAATTGCTTGGTTATATTTTGTTACGTATGGGTTCTCGTCTACTGTCTGATACTGTTATGTTATTGTTAAAGAGCTATAAATTACCAAGAAGAGAGAAAAGCGATCCTGTTCGACCTAAGGTTTTATCCTTTAAAAGGAGGTGATCCAGCCGCAGGTTCCCCTACGGCTACCTTGTTACGACTTCACCCCAGTCATCATTCCGACCGTAGACGCTCCCCTCCTTGCGGTTAGGGCCACGGCTTCAGGTAAGAACAACTCCCATGGTGTGACGGGCGGTGTGTACAAGGCCCGGGAACGTATTCACCGCGGCGTGCTGATCCGCGATTACTAGCGATTCCAACTTCATGAAGTCGAGTTGCAGACTTCAATCCGGACTGAGATAGGTTTTTTGAGATTTGCTCCCCCTCGCGAGTTCGCATCCCTTTGTACCTACCATTGTATTACGTGTGTAGCCCTGGACATAAGGGCCATGAGGACTTGACGTCATCCCCACCTTCCTCCTGGTTAACCCAGGCAGTCTTCCTAGAGTGCCCAACTTAATGATGGCAACTAAGAACGGGGGTTGCGCTCGTTGCGAGACTTAACCCAACATTTCACAACACGAGCTGACGACAGCCATGCAGCGCCTCTCATCACATTCTATTGCTAGCACCCCGATATCTCTATCAGGTTCGTGAGAGTTCAAGCCCAGGTAAGGTTCTGCGCGTTGCTTCGAATTAAACCACATAATCCACCGCTTGTGCGGGCCCCCGTCAATTCCTTTGAGTTTTAATCTTGCGACCGTACTCCCCAGGCGGAGAACTTAATGCGTTAGCTGCGACACTGCAGGGGTCAATTCCCACAATATCTAGTTCTCATCGTTTACGGCGTGGACTACCAGGGTATCTAATCCTGTTTGCTCCCCACGCTTTCGCGCCTCAGCGTCAATAATCGTCCAGGAAGGCGCCTTCGCCTCTGGTATTCCTTCGCATATCTACGGATTTTACCCCTACATGCGAAATTCCCCTTCCCCCTCCGATATTCTAGATAACCAGTTTCAGGCGCAGTTTCAGGGTTGAGCCCTGAGATTTCACACCTGACTTAATCACCCGCCTGCGCGCGCTTTACGCCCAATAAATCCGAACAACGCTTGCACCCTTCGTATTACCGCGGCTGCTGGCACGAAGTTAGCCGGTGCTTCCTTTGGATGTACCATCACTCGTAAAGCCTATTAGACTCTACGTCATTTTTCCATCCCGACAGAGTTTTACAATCCGAAGACCTTCCTCACTCACGCGGTATTGCTGCGTCAGGCTTTCGCCCATTGCGCAATATTCCCTACTGCTGCCTCCCGTAGGAGTCTGGACCGTGTCTCAGTTCCAGTGTGGCCGGACGTTCTCTCAAACCGGCTAGACATCGTCGCCTTGGTAAGCCATTACCCCACCAACTAGCTAATGTCCCGCAGGCCCATCCTTCAGCGATTGCTTACAAGTAGAGGCAATCATTTCTTTCACTGACTTCACATCAGTGAAACTTATGTGGTATTAGCCCGAATTTCTTTGGGTTATCCCACTCAAAAGGGAAGGTTACCTACGTGTTACTCACCCGTGCGCCACTCTACTAACCCTTGCGGGCTTTCGCGTACGACTTGCATGTATTAGGCATACCGCCAGCGTTCGTTCTGAGCCAGGATCAAACTCTCCAAGCTATATAACAAACTGCTGTTCTATTTTGCTGTTCGTATAATTTTCTAAATCCTCTCCATCACTTCTTATTCAAAAGTTATGGCAATCGACTCTCTGGCATTCAACTGTATTCAACTACAACATTACTAGCGTCAGCGATTTAGTTGCGTCGATCCTTTAATTCAACGGGACCGTCTTTTCTCTTCTCATCTTGGTTCATCGCGCTTGCGCGCAATGAAATCTAAACTCATATTTAATTGTAAAAGAACATTTCATTTTTGGAACGGACCGGATCTTAAGCATTCAAACTGTAAACGTCAAGCTATTTATTATTTTTTTTAATTATTTTTTTTATTCAAATTTTAATAATTTTTTAAGAAGCTATAGCTATGCTATCTCTTAATTATTCAAGCTATCATTTCATTAAAACGTTTTTTCGATATAAGCACCGCCGAGACACAAATCATTTTGGTAGAACACAATCGATTGCCCCGCTGTTATCGCTCGCTGAGAAACAGAAAATGAAACATGAACCATGCCATTTTCAATTTTTTCAATAAGACATTCTTGATCTGGCTGACGATAGCGTATTTTTGCTCTACAGGAGTACGGTATATTTTCCGCAAGATTCACTCCATCCCAAATGAGATCTGTGGCCACTAATTTTTTTGCAAATAAATTTGGGTGGTCGATTCCTCTTTCGACAATGATTCTATTATTTTCAATATCTTTTTCAAGAACGAACCAAGGGTCTCCCTGGCCACCGAGCCCCAAACCTTTGCGTTGTCCAATGGTAAAGAAGGCCGTCCCACAGTGGCGACCTAGGACTTCTCCCTTTAAATTGACAATATCCCCCTCACTGTATTGAATAAATTCTGAAAGAAATTTTCGAAAATTACGTTCACCAATAAAGCAGATACCAGTGCTATCTTTTTTTTCCTTTGTCGGAATATCATATTCGTGAGCAAGGCGACGAACTTCTGACTTTGGTAAATGCCCAATAGGAAAAAGAACTTTTTGGAAAATATTACGATCGACAGCATAGAGAAAATACGATTGATCTTTATTTGAATCGACGCCCTTTCTTAAATGGGCCCCCTTCTCTTCGTGGGCCAACTGACAATAATGTCCCGTGGCCAAAAAATCTGCTCCTAGCTCCATCGCTTTTTGATAAAAGACATCAAATTTAATTTCCTTGTTACACAAGATATCGGGATTCGGAGTGCGACCTTTTTTTAGTTCACTTAAAAAAGAAGAAAAAACTTTCTCTTGATATTCTTTAATAAACTCAATTGAGTAATAGGGTATATCGAGCTTTTCACAAACATGAACCACATCTTGGTAATCATTGGCCGCAGTACATGTTCCATCAGGATTTGTTTCATCCCAATTTTTCATAAAAAGTCCAATAACTTTGTACCCTTCTTGTTTTAGAAGGAGGGCAGCAACGGAGGAATCAACTCCTCCGGACATGCCAACAACTACTGTTTTTTGTAAGTTAGTCATATTCTTTCTTTAAAAAAGACTTAAATCTTTTTGTTTTTTTATTTTATCTTTTCGCTCATCGGACTTTTCATCAGTAGAACTCGTTCTGTCAAGCTTTTGGAAAATACCATACATTCCAAGAATCCCACTCCCAAGTAATTTTGCACCAGCACCACTTTTATTATAAACGGCCACACTTAATCCAACAGTGAAAAAAGCATGATGACGGTTTGTAAACTCTAAAACAATACTATCATTCGTTTTACGTCTAATAAGGCAAGGCAGCCTTCCATTCATTCCATAAAATTGTGCAAACCCCATCATTGATCGTGACCAATCAATGGACAAAGGAGTCACAAACTTATTTACTGAACAGTAATCAAATTCAAAACCAGGAATATTGGCCAAATAAACTCGCTTCTGAATGGCATTTAAAGCAATGACTTTTAAATTCGGATCAATCGGTGTAGCGTTTTCTTTACTGACAATATGCCCCTGCCCTATTTTGAAATGATAAATCCCTAAGTGATTTCCTAAAATACTTCCATCTTCTGCGTTAATTATGTCTCCTTCTTGCCTTAATGATCTGGCCACATGGGCCTCAATATACTTTGCAACTGAAGCGTAGTCTTCAAAGCAATTTTTGATATGAGATTCGCCGACTGTCAGTCCCATATTCAATGAAACAGCGATCTTTTCAACTTCTGATCTGCGCATGTCTCCAAGAGGAAGAAGAATATGTTCCAAAGAAGAGGCATTCAATCCACTTAAGAGAATGGCCTGATCTTCGTCAATTCCCCCGGCCGAAACAAGATAGCGCTCGCCAGTTTTTTGATTTTGCCCTATTTTTGCGTAATGCCCAGTCGCGACCCAGCTTGCTCCAAGTTTTTTTGCTTTTTCCCATAAAATTTCAAACTTCATTTTATTGCAAGCGATGCAAGGGCAAAACGCCTCGCCGCTTAAGCGTCTCGCGACAACCAAATCAACAACACTTGCATGATAAAGTTCGTGCGCATTCACAGCATAAAAAGGAATTTCAAGTTCATTACAAATTTGCTGAACCTGGGTCACTTGCTTTATTTGGCATGATCCGAAAGCTTTGTCGGTTAAGACATTTTGCTTAAGTGGTTCTACATTTTGAATACAAATACCGATACAAGAAAAACCTTGCTTCTTTAAAAGATAGGCCGCGACCACGGAATCAATTTTTCCAGTAATACCAACGACAACCGTTTTATTTTTTTCATTGCTCATATTTTTTCTTTTTAAAATTTTCTTTCGTCCCGTATTGTTTTTGCCAAGCTGACGTGACTAGGTTATCCTGCTCTCTAAAAAAATACAAATGCAAGGAATAAAATGAATAATAAATTAAGCATCGGAATGCGTGGAAAACTTGAAGAAAAAGTGATATACGACACGACCGCAGCTAAATTTGGCTCAGGTTTGGTCGAGGTTTATGCAACTCCTGCGATGATTACTCTTATGGAAAAAACGGCCATGTTAAGTGTGCTAGAAAATCTTCCGCATGGACACAACACTGTTGGCACAGAAGTTAATATAAAACACCTCAAGGCAAGTCCACTTGGGTTTAATATCCAATGTGAATCCGAGCTTGTTGAAATTGACGGACGAAAATTAGTCTTTAAAGTTTGGGCAAGAGATGATGAAGGAGAAATTGGCAATGGAACTCATACTCGTTTCATCATAGACACAGAAAAATTTATGGCAAAATTAAAAAAATAAACGGAGGCCCATGTGGGAAACTGCTTATTGATTGTCGATGATGAAATTGACACACGAAGACTCATAATACGCCGTTTAAATGTTGACGGTTATCATAAAGAAATTTTGCAAGCTTCAAATCCAATTGAAGCCTATGAGCAATTTAGCAAAAACAAACACCGTATTGACACTATTATCTGCGACCAATATATGCCTATACAAAATGGAGCAGATTTTTGCGCTCTTGTTAAACGCGACCATCCAGAAATTAAAATTATTATTCTTACGGCCGACAAACGCATTAACAAGCCGCCTCAAAGTCTTAATGCTGATTTCATTTTTTACAAACCCGACGATTTCGATAAGCTTATCGAGAAAATAACTACAAAAGAGTAACAATCCTTTCATTTAGTACTGCCAGCGGTTCCCTCCGAGCACTCGTCAGACTGAAATTTCGTTAGAAAGGGGCATTTGTTTTGAACCGCGAATATACTGGTGATGTATTTGCCCCAAAGAATTCTGCACATCTTTTACTGTGTTATTTAACCAGCGTAATTCATTTGAAAGGGCCTCTTTTTCTTGCCGGGCCTTTTCTAATTCTGCTCTGGCCTTTTGAAGTTCTGTTCGGTGGTAATATTCACTTGCCGTTAATGTTTCGAGGTTTTTCTTTAACTCTAAGTTTTCTTTTTCTAAAAGTGCTATTTTACTTTCACTTTCTATTAAGCGACTTTTTAAATTCCGTACTCCCGTTTTTAATTCATCTATAAAGGCAATACGTTCATCTTCCCTTTTTAACCAGCTTTCGCGTTCACTTTCAAGTTCATCAAATTTCTTTTGCAAATCATCATGCAAAAGCATTTGGCGTTTCAAATCTTCACAGGCCCCCTTGAAATCATTTTTTGATTTTTCGGCCAATTCTTTTAACACAAAAGAATTAGATTTTAATTTTTCCATATGAGCATCTTGGAGTTCTGCTTGACGTTTATTTTGTTCATTAAACGTAACGTACTGTTCAAGCTCAAGCTCAAGCATAACCATATTGGAAGTCAGTTCTTTCACTTGATATTGCAAAGGAGAAACGTCTGTTTTGGCCTTTTCACAGTCATTAAAAAGCAAACGATTTGATTCATTTAATTCTTCAATAGTGAGTTTTTGTCTTTGAATATGAATTTCGAGTTGATTAATTAACTCCAAAGATTTTTCAAAACGCGATGACATGTTTTTTTCTTTAGATTGAAGTTCTTCAACTTGATCTTGCAAAGCTTGATAATCATCCGAAAGATGATTTAAATTTGTTTTTAAAAATGTATTTTGCTCTTGAGCTTGATGCAACTGCTGACGAAGCTCTTGGACAGTCATAAGCTCATCGGCCGTTTTTATCTTAAGCACCTTTGAAATTTCTAACTCTTTTTTTAAATCTTCAATTTGATCCTTCAAATCATCAACTTCGTTTTGCCGAGAAAGCCAAATCGCTTCATGCAGGCCACGATTATCTGTTTTTGATAAAAATTTAAAAATAGACTTATTTTCTAAACGAAATTCAGAAAAATCTTTATAGATCCTCGCCATAAGTATCTCCTTACATCTTCTCTAGAAAGATTCTCACTTACCTGAGTCTAAAAGTAAAATTATAAGGTATAAATTTAAACCTCAAAATCATCATAATTTTTGTGATAAAAATCATCTAACTCTTTAGTGAAATACTGGCGTATAAAATATTGACCAGGACGAATAATATTAAGCAATCCAAATTCTTGTAGTTTATGAAGAGCATTTTGATTTTCTTCTGCTGAAAGTCCCATGTCTTTGGCCATTTGTGCATAAGAAAGTAAGGGAGAAATGCCGTAGGCCTTGTGTAAGTTAGGGCGGCACCAAATGCGTCTATAAACATACATGATAACAACTATTTCAACACGCGTAAGTTTAAACTTAACAAGAACATCATCAAAAAAAACATCAGGAATTTCTGCGGTAGAAGCAACCGGAATTTGTCCAGTATTTTTTGGATCGTGATGAACCTCCCGATATTTCGGGCGATGATCGGCAAGAATGGCCTGCAGTTCATCCATAATACCTCCGGAAAGTAGAGAATTCTTCCTTCCTCATTGTATTTTGCCATAGATCAAAACTGCATGCTACTCGGAATTTATGAAGAAAAAATTGCCTCTTTGAGATGAATGTAAATTCTTAAAACTGAAATTTTGTCTTTAGAAATACTGGAATTTTGACAAACTTGAGCAAATTCATTTCTCCCCGATAATTCCGATGAAAAAAGTTTTTCAAACTGATTCAGAGTCTTTTTTAAGTCTGAAGAAAAACAAGTATCAAAAAGAGGGTAAAGTGAAACGAGACGCCTTTGATAAAAATGGAATCTTTCCAAATGATAAAGATAATCATTATCACAAATTATTGTCCAGTCTTCGGAGGTACTTAATAATTTAATTTCGTTAATGATTTTTTCAAAAGGATGAAGACGAAAGTAATTAAGAATTTTTTTAAATTCACTTAACTGATCAAGTAAAGTTATTTTAATCCCTAATTTTTCTGCAATAATTTTTAAGTTACCTAAGGAGCAAATATCTTCATTTTGAAAAATTTTTGCGACAAATAATTCGAGATAAGAATGACAAAAATCACATTTAAAATCATCTTTTAGAAATTCTTTAAAAAGAAGAATATCATCAGACACTGAGATCTTCTCATTCTCAATAAGTGAAAAAAAATCGTTAAGAAAAGTTGTGAATCCGGATTTAAATCCTTCTGCGCAAAAATGATAGGGCCTTAATTTTGAAAGATTGAAACGAGATAAATTCATTTCAAGGCTCGGAGCGAAACGATAATTAAACTTCCGATTAAACCTTATCATTCTTAAGAAACGAACAGGATCTTTAAAAAAATCTTCATCACAAAAACGAAGAATCCCCACTTTTAAATCTTCAATTCCTTTGTAGGGATCTTGTATCCTAAGTTCGATAAGATCAGAAAATTCAAAGCCGATAGCATTGACTGTAAAATCACGTCTTTTAAATGAATCTTCGTAAGAAAAGGTGGGAGAAAGTGTCGCTATAAAATCGCTATGCCCCCAAGGCCCAAGATCCGAATACTTTTCAACTCGAGGAGAAGAAATTTCAACAACAAAATCTCCGACCAAAATTCGTAAAATACCAAAGGGCAAAAATTCAACAGTATAATTGGTTTTTAATTTTTGCCCTAGAACGAAAAGAGTTTTTTTCCATTCTTCTTCTTCAAGATGAATTTCCATTCGAATCTCTAAATCAATATCTTTAGAAACCCGTCCATAAAGTAAAAAATCTCGTGTGGCCCCTCCTACCATCGTAAGAATCATCCCTTCTTCAAGAATATCCTCAAAAAGAAGTTTTACCTTAGGCGATAAAGCGTCAAAAAAAACACGGGCCACTAAATCTTCAGTATATTTCATTCTATTTTATCCCATTAGATCAAAAGAAATATTTTTGGCACTTTCGAGTAATCGTTCGAGAATTAATTTTATTCGCGCAATATTTTCAGATTCTTTATGATAACAAAGAAAAAATCGCATGCTAGGAACTTCGAATTTCTTATCTAAAGTTCCCACCTTGTTTCGATAATAGGATCGTTTTAAAACATGAGTTGGAATAACCGCGATTCCAAGTCCCATAGATACCGCATGCAACATTGTCCCATGAGCATTAATCACATAACGAGAGTTGATTTTTTTAGGGACTTCCTTAAAATGATAGCGGCACCACTGTGAGTAGAGATGGTCTCCTGACTCAAATAGAATAGTTGGCATTAAAGATAAACGTTCAAGCGTTATATCATCTTTTATGTCGAATTCTTTACTCTTAGGAAAAACAAGCGTTGCTTTTTCTTCACAAATATAGGCCCTCTCTCCTATCGATGGTAGGTCTTCCTCAGGAAGAATAACAAAATCTAAGCGAAATTGTTCGAACTCTTTAGCTAAATTTTCACCAAAGCCCATACTAATCTGGACATTAATTTCTGGAAAATCTCTTGCGACACTTAGAAGCTCTGGAGCAAGCCAAGATTTCCCAATCCCTGCAAGAGCTCCTACGCGCACTTTCCCTGACATTTCGTTTTTATCGTGGCGGATTTCGTCAACGACATTGTCAATTTGAGAAAGGAAATCAGAGGCAAGCTCATAAAGTTTTTCGCCTTCTGGGGTAAGAACAACTTTTTTACCAGAGCGTTTAAAAAGACGAACTTCGACTTTCGTTTCTAGATTCTTCACACTTTGACTTATGGCGGACTGAGTAACATGAAGCTCCTCTGCTGCCTTGGAAAAACTTTTAGCTTTGGCCACGGCCACCAAAGTATGAAGCTGAGATATTTCAAGCATAACACCCTCTATGAATTGCACTATTAGTTTTAACTTATAGGTCAAAAAGAGGGAACTGGCAAATGCTACGCAGCATTGCACAAAATATTATTCGAGTATTTTTAAAACTTTTTCTTTAAAAGCTTCTTCTTCAAAAGGTTTTAAAATCCAACCTTGAATTCCTAAAATGACAAGATCCTTAATGACGTCTTTTTCAGCGCAAGAAGTAAGCATTAAAATTTTTATATTTTTATCGACAGTCCGAATATTTCTCACGAGATCGGCGCCTGATATTTTTGGCATTGTAATGTCAATAATAAGCAAATCGTATTCAACTTTTTTATATTTAAAATAACCGACCGAACCGTTTTCAGCTTCATGAATTTCAAATCCAAAATCACTTAAAAATTCTTTAAGAATTTCTCGAACAGAAGCTTCGTCCTCGATGATAAGAATTTTCTTTCTATTGGGAAATAAGGTCATACATCATAGTATCATCATAAGTATCAGGGGTGTTATTAAAACACCCCTGATTAAAAAATTATTTTTCTTTCATATGAGGATAATCAAAATCAGTAAAAGTTACAAATGTTTCTTTAATTGATCTGGCATTAACCCAACGTAAAAGATTTAAGGCACTTCCTGCTTTGTCATTCGTTCCGCTGGCGCGTGCGCCTCCAAAAGGCTGTTGCCCTACGACAGCGCCTGTTGGTTTGTCGTTAATATAGAAATTACCTGAAGCATTTTGTAAGGCAATTCCCATTTTCACAATATCTTCTCTATTGCGAGCAAAAATAGCTCCTGTAAGAGCGTAAGGAGAAGTTTCATCGACTAATTTTAAGGTCTCATCAAGCTTATTATCGTCGTAAACAAAGACGGTCATCACAGGCCCAAAAATTTCTTCTTCTAGAAGTTTAAATTTAGGATTACTTGTTTCAATTAAGGTAGGAGCAATAAAGTAGCCTTTTGAATCATCACACTTTCCACCATACACAATTTGCGCATCCGTCGCATTTCTAGCAAATTCAATATAATTTTTGATGTTATCAAAAGAGGACTTATCAATAACAGCACCCATAAAAGTATCAAACTCACAAACATCGCCCATTTTAATTTTTTCCATCATAGCGACCATCTGCTTTTTAACTTCAGGCCAAATTGTACGAGGGATATAGGCACGACTTGCTGCTGAACATTTTTGGCCTTGATATTCAAACGATCCACGAACCATGTTCACTGAAAGTGAAGTGACATCGCAATCAGGATGAGCAACGATAAAATCTTTTCCACCAGTCTCCCCTACAATGCGAGGATAATTTTTGTAAACATTTTTGCTTAAATTTTCACCGACTGTTTTCCACATGGAATTAAAAACGGATGTTGAACCAGTAAAGTGAATTCCAGAAAGGTCTGGATGATTTAATACAATCTCTCCAAGCTCACTTCCACGCCCAGGAATCATATTAATAACACCATCAGGTAATCCTGCTTCTTTGAGAATTTTCATTACATAGTAAGCTGAAAGCATTGCTGTTGAAGCGGGCTTCCAAAGGACAACGTTACCAAGCATGGCCGGTGCTGTTGGAAGATTTCCACCAATGGCCGTAAAATTAAAAGGCGTAATCGCAAAAACAAATCCTTCGAGTGGGCGATATTCTACTCTATTCCACATCCCTTTTGCGCTCATAGGAGGTTGACCTTGGTAGATCTCATTCATATAGCTTACGTTAAAACGCCAAAAATCAATCAACTCACAAGCAGAATCAATTTCAGCTTGCATAACGTTTTTACTTTGGCCAAGCATCGTGGCCGCATTAAGAACATAACGATATTTTGTCGCAAGAAGATCTGCGGCCTTTAGAAAAATAGAAGCACGATGTTCCATTGGCATTTGTGACCAAGTCACGCGTGCTTTTCGAGCAGCTTCAATGGCCATCTTTATTTCTTCGCGACCGGCCTTGTGGTAAGTCCCAAGTTTTCGACTATGTTCGTGAGGTGAACGAACATCTTCTGTTTTTCCTGTGCGAATTTCCTGCCCACCAATAATGAGAGGAATTTCGACTTGCTCATTTTTTTGCTTTGTTAATTCTTTCTTCAAAAGATCTCGCTCACAAGAACCAGGAACATATTGATAGATAGGCTCATTGGTCAAAGTGGGAGGATTAAAAATACCTAAACTCATACTGCACTCCTTAGTATAAAAAAGTTAAAAAAGGATACGTTTTCTAAATAACGGTGTCTACTTCCATCTTGCATCCCTGGCGCACGATATTGAACGAAAAAGAGCGGACTTGAGCAAAATGACGCAGTAGGCGCTCATAGTCATTGTCGCTGGGCGCATCAAAAGCTGATCGCAAGCACCTTATGCGTTTTTTTGAAGAAGAGTGCTCGTCAAAAATAAGGGGAAGCATTTTTTCAAGCATTTCACTTTGCCCATCAAAAATGATGGCCCCTAGACAAGGATTTTCTAAAGTCTTTTCAAAAATTTTTTTTGTAGAAAAAAAGACGTCGAAATTGGCCTTAGACAATCCGGCCATGACACAAAGATTTTTCATTTTTGTCCACCACTCATAAGCTTCTTGATTACGAGTCATGACTGTCACTCCACTGCCCATGCAAATGGCACCGAGAGTTTGCATAAAAATAGAATAATGAGGTCTCTCATTAAAGGCCAAGAGAACAGTTTCTTCTATAGGAAGGCGATAATTATCCGCATTCATTAAATGAGTTAAAGGCCCATTTAAATGATAATTCAGTCGAAAGTGAAGAAAGGAACTTTTTATCCAATTTTTAAACCCAATAAGATTTTCTTTGGGCCCACCATAAACTCCAGGAAAAAGAACCTCGAAATTTTTAATCAAAACTTCAAATGTTTTATTAAGAATTTCTGAATATGAAGGTAAATCAATTTCTGAAGGCAAGGCCAAGCGGAATTGGTAATCAGACCCACGTCCTTCTGCTGGCAAAGTTGTTGCTGGTATTTTTTTAGGGATATGATGAAAAAAATCCATCATATTTTTACCACCAAGCCTCCAATGTAACCCCGTTAATTTCATTGTATTAAGAGGAAATTCACCAATTCTTATTTTTTCAAATTTTTTATTAATCTGGAGATTAGGAACTTTTAAAGATTTCGAAAACCAATCAATTTCATCGAGCGATTCAGAATGAATAAAAGTTTGGCCAATACATTCAAAAGAATTCACAAGACAAGCGGCCTCCTCAAGATTAGCGAAAAAAAGAATTTCCCATTTCTTAAAATTTTCTCCATAAATCTTCTTCACTTTTTGAGTGAATGAGTCACGAAGCGAATGAGGAATAATTATTTTTAAATCTTTATGATCAGGCAATGTACAAAAAGTCGCAAGCGCATGAGAGACATCTGCATAGTGCCCTAACACAACCAAAGGCACAGCACCAAAATCAGCAAGAAAAGGGACCTGGCGAATTTCACCTTTATTATTGCGAATATTACGCCCCAGCTCACTTGAAAGCAGGAGTCCTTGGCTTCGATGGCCAAAGTAAATCATTCCTGAAAGATTCGTTGAATTCGCTACCTTTTTAATTCTCTCTGCATCTGTAAACTCTCGAAGGACAAGGGCCTCGGAAGGAATTCCAATTTCTTTAAAAAGATCAAAAAGATAAGTGGCCAAAGCAAGGTCACTTTTTTCAACGAGCGCTATAAGAGAATTACCGGCCACTAAAGTTGCAATGGCCCCTCCCATAAAGGATGGCACTGACATTTCTTTTTCACAGGCCATACCCCAGACACCTCGAGAAAGTGCTTGAGGATTTTTTTTTGCATAAAGAATTTCTTCATGGGTATAAAAGCTGATCGAATCAATTAATAATTCAAATTCACCTAGAGCAGAATTTAAAGAGAGGCCCCTTGAAGAAAAAAGATTCATTAATTTATTCTTCCTCGCTTCTAATAAAAGCGATAAACGTAAAAAGAAACTCGCTCGGACTGAAGAAGAAGCTTTGGCCCATTTTCCCTCATGATAGTTTAAATTCATCGTCTCAAGTTCATCGCTAATACTCACACTGAAGTGGTGAATTTCAGGCAATGAAACAATTTCGGTTTCAAAATATTTTCTTTCTTCATCTTTATAAAGAAGCGTGGAAGGCGTATTAAAAAAATGTCCCGATAAATCGGTAATCACTTGATCATGACGCATTTTATGTGATTTTATTTTTTCAACATAGATATCTTCGGGACTTGGGAAATGCTTAAGATCATGGCCTGAACGCATTTGTGAAAGGATACCGACTTGTGAAGAATTTTCTAAAATCCTGCGCACAAAATAGGCCATCCCTACAAGGTAATCACCAACTGGTACATAATTTCTAACAACCCATCCTAGACGGGCCATCCCCTCAGAGAGGGCTTCGGAGGTCATATCGAGGCATTGATGTTCAACGGGGGGATGATTTTTATAATAACGATTTCTAAAGATTTCAGAAAAACATTGATCAGCAAAATTATGACTAGCTACGGCCAACTGAACATGTGGGTAATTTTCTAAGATTTTAATAATAAGTTGCCTAAAGTGAAGATCCGTTTCTTCCTTATTAAGAAAATGCCAAGCAGGCAAATTTCCTCCTTCAGCAATAAGCGTCTCCGTATCCCAATAGGCCCCTTTCACTAAACGAATAGGCATCACTACTTTTCTTTCTTGGGCCAAATTTAAAATTTCATAAAAGTGTTCATAGGCATCCCGAAGATAGGCCTGCAAAACAATGCCTATCCCCGAATAAGCTTCAAGCTCTTTTGTTTCAAGAAGGATTTTTTTATAAATTTTAAAAACAAGATCTCTATAATGATAATGTTCAGCATCCACATTAATAAAAACTTGCTCTTCTTTCGCCACTAAAAATATTTCTTTTAAGCGTGGCCCAATTGATTCATATGTCTTATCAAAATTGTAGATATCTATATGAGAAGAAAGGGCCGTTACTTTGATAGAAACATTGGCCTTAAATATCTGGGCCAAATTTCGTTCACCCTTTTTTGTATATTTTGAAAATCCACGAATAAGAATAAGACATTTATTCAGATAATTTTGAGCATCTTCCTCGCAAAGAACAGTCTCTCCGAGTTGATCTAAAGTCGCGTCACGTTTTGTTTTATAAAGTCGCTTCATCGCTTTTTCAGCTTTCTCTAAGCTACTGCCTGCAATAAAACGTTTGGCCATTATCTTTATTCCCAAAAAAAGAAAAAAATAAATCATTTTTGAAGGGATGTAGGAAAGAATAGAAACAAAAAAATGGGCTGCCCCAATCACAGGTTTTTGCTTGAACGATGAATCAATAAGACGCCTCAGTGATTCTTGCAAAAGTTTTTTGATGGCCTCACGACTTTTATCATGCTCAAAGGCAGGGACCGAAGTTAAAAATTTTAAAAGGTAAATTCTTATCCCATTAAAGCGAGTCACTACATCTAAACCATAGTCAGTCATCTTCTCAAGTAAACTTGCCCTATACCTGTCAACCTCTTTTGAAAGACTCTCTTTCAATTTTTGCATGTCATATTGAATTTCACGATAACGATTATCGCGCAGAAGATCTGGAAGATGATGACGTTCCGTAAGCTCGGCCCAGACGGAAGGAAAATGATTCATTGACAAAGAGGCCATTTTATCAGTGTGTTTTTTAAAATTTGTAAACTCGGAATCGCTTGGAAAATCTTTATAAGATTCAAGTAAAGTAAATTCTAAATTAAGTCGTGGGGTATAGAAGCGAATCTCTCTTTCGCGATGAAAAAAACCAACTAAAAAAGAAGTTGCTTTAAATTTTAATTGACTTCGATAATCATTAAATTTTTTTTCAAGAAAAGGGTCGAGCGTTTTTTTTAAATCTTCATCAAGATTATTGTGACTTAAAAAAAGCGAAGAATACTCTTCATAAAAAATAATTTTCCATTCATCGACGACAACTTCTTGTAATTTTGGAAGCACTGGCTTCATAGGCCTTCCCCTTTAAAAAAGATGCTCACATCCTATCTAGAATAAAATGAGGCCGGCAAGTCGTTAGAGTGTTGACGAAACCCGTCAATCGTACATAAGATTTATCAAGTGAGAGGCTTTATTTTTTTTAATTTTTTCTTATTAGTGCCCCAGGCCTTTGCCGCCTTCACGGGGAACTATACCCTAGGCGATCTTGAAATACTTCATAAGGAAGGAAATATTACTGAATTTATGGCCCATGCTCGTGATGTAAGACCATCTGATAGGGGCAGACATTGGACGCAGATGGTTCAAGATATGGCAATACAACTTGTCGACAAGCATCTAAAAAAGGCCGAATATCCTCAAGAGGATTTTGAACTCATCGAAGATTTGTCTTTATGGCCTTCCCTTAAAGGTGACGAATTTTTTCAAACCAAGCGCGCTGCTTTTGGCGAACGCTATCTTTTAAGCTGTATTGAGGCCGAAAAATCGGCAGAAAAGTTTTCCAAAACAACAAGTCCTTGCCTTAAATCTCTTTATAATTTTTGGAACAACACTCCAAATATCCCCGCCTCTGTTGACCTAGGCCTTCGTCTCGGAGAAATGGTTAGAAAAAATGCTGATGACACTGCTAATGATGCAGAACTTTGGTCTTTTGTCTCAAGGGCAACAATAAGCTCAGCTTCTGAATTTTTTTGTCAAAAAGAAATTGTTTTTGAGGCCCTTGAAAAGAAAATCCAAAATATCCTCATCAAAAAAACAAGTGATGAATTTTTCTCACAAGAACTACAAAGTATGGCCAATACTGATTGCTGGAAAAAAATCATCCCTAGTTTTGAAAAGGAACTTCTTAGTTTTAATCAAGACAAAGCCACTCTTGCTTTTAGAGTCCTTAAAGCAAAAGGGGCCCTTACAAATGAAAAAAAAGATCTTTTCATGGCCAACTATATTTTAAACGGGCCTGATAACGGTGATCTTTTTAATGAAGCTTGGACTGAGCTAAAAAACTTAGGACAAAATTATAAAAGACGTGAAATCGTGTTTGAAAAAATAAAAAGAATGGATCCTCTTCCTGGGAAAGTTTTTACGACTCAAGACCCTAAACGAAAACAAGTTCTGATTGATTATATTTTGCTCAATTTTCCTGAATTTATTGATCATTATGCAAAAACTTGTCTTTCTTACGTCAAAGGAAAGGGCTCTTTTCCTAAGGGCAATCCAACGATGGAATGTCGTGAACTCGTCAAAAGCTCTAAAAATAATCGAATCCTTAATGAAAATATTTTTCAAGAACTTTCAAGCTATTTAAAATAAAGGCCCGCTTTTTTCAAGCGGGCCATGATCATCTTTGATTTAAAAAAATGAATTAGCTCAAATGCTTTGAAAGATATTTTGCTAATTCAAACATCGTAATTTGTGCTTTACCAGCAAAAAGTGTTTTAAGTTTATCATCAGCATTGATGTTTCTTTTGTTCACTTTATCTTGTAATCCATTCTTTTTAATATAAGTCCAAATTTTCTTAACTGCTTCAGTTCTTGGTAGAGCTGCTGCACCGATAACCGCTGCAAGTGTTGCAGATGGTGTAAGGGGTTTCATAAAAGCAGGATTTGGTTTACGTTTCGTAGCAGGTTTAGCTGCTTTTTTAGGAGCAACTTTCTTTGTTGCTTTCTTAGGAGCAACTTTTTTTGTTGCTTTCTTAGGAGCAGCTTTTGCTGCAACTTTCTTTGTTGCTACTTTCTTCGTCGCTTTCTTTACTACTTTCTTTTTTGCTACCATTTTAAGCCTCCATTTTGCCTAAGCAATGAATTAATTGAACACTCTTTCAACTTTTAAAGAGATCTTTTTATCTCTGCTTCCTCTCAAAACCGTCACGCAAATCTTTGACCCATTCAACAATTTGGCCATCAGATCCAAGTTTTCTATTTGTTTTTTTATAACCATGACTTTCATTAAGAGAGTACATACGAAAATTATCAATACGACAGTAATGAATAAGTTTCGTAATTTTTCGTTCTTTAGCTTCTTTTGAAAAGAAATCTTTAATTTGATGAGAAAATCCACTGCCTTGATGGCCCATCTTAATGGCCGTATTTTTAGTATACAAACAGCTATTTTCTTCTTTTATAAAAACAGCGGCAATGATTTCATCACTGAGATGAACACCATAAAGCTCCCAGCCTTCGGCCACTTCGTGCTTTATTTCTTCTAAAGTCCATTTAAAATCAGGGGAATCTGAAAACGCATCAATCGTATAATCCAAAATCTTTTGAATCGCTTTTTCCGAAGAGGTAAGCTTAAACTCAAGCTCCATGAAACTCCAAACAGTGTTAAAATGTTTCCTTTCCAAATTATAATCTCGACTGAATCAATACTGCAACACTTTTGATTGATTTTTCCCTCTCAAAAGATCGTTTTCTCGAGTGAAAAAACTTTTTCTCTGCCTTTTTTAGCTATAGAATCATTAAATATGCAAATTATGACTTCAAAAAAAAATATTTCCCCCTCTCAAAAAATAAAAAAAATTATTAAAAATTCTCCTTCTGTTCTTATAGTAGGGCCTATGCTTAGGCTTCATTTAGGGGAAAAAATGCCACTTCCTACAGGCATCCCTTGCCTCCTTATTGATGGAGGTCAAAATTTTTATAAAGGAAAAAGTAAAACGGCCCTAAGCTTAGGAGATAATGACTCCTCAAAAGGACGACTTGATATCCTTCTTCCTTTCAAAAAAGATTTTTCTGACTTCGCATTCGCTCTTAAAAACCTGCCTTCAAACGTAAAAATTCTTATTTTAAAAGGGTTTTTAGGGGGAAGAAAAGCGCATGAACTCTTTAACTTAGGAGAAATACATCATTTTTTGGAATCTAAAAAAGAAACGATCGCTTTTTTTGATGACAAAATTATGGCCCTCAGTGGCGGGAGTTATGAAATCGAATTTGAGGGGCCTTTTTCTCTGGCTTGCCTTACAAAAACGCAAGTAAGCTTATCTGGTGATTGTGATTATAAGACAAAAAAGACTCTTTTTAGGCCCCTTTCAAGCTTAGGACTTAGTAATTTTGCGCGTGGGAAATTTAAAATTAAAACGAGCGGGCCTATCTTTATACTCATGAGGAAATACGCATGACCCCTAAATCCCCCTCTTCTCTTCGCTACCACCTTCTTGACCAACTCAGGGGGCTAGCGGTCGTTCTCATGATCATTTTTCATTCTGCGTATGACCTCAATTACTTTGGCATCTATGATATGAATTACCCAGAAAACCGCTATTGGTACGCTCTTCCACGTTTTATTGTTTTTCTTTTCCTTATATGTGTAGGAATGGGGTTATTTGAAGCTCATGTTCCAACTTTTCATTTTAAAAAATTTCTTTCTCGACTTCGCAACATTGTTCTCTTTGCCATTATCATTAGTGTCGTTACTTATTTTCTTTTTCCTGATCGTTGGATTTATTTTGGGACACTTCATTGTATTGCACTCAGCAGTGTTATCGGCATTCCTTTTCTTCGCTTCCCTCTCATCGGAGGCCTTATCGGACTAGGGATCGTTGTCTGTGATTTTATTTTTGGAGTTCATCTTCCTTGGTTTAATCTTTCTCACCCCTCAATGGACTATATCCCCCTACTTCCTTGGTGTGGCTTTACTCTCATTGGTATTTCTATTGCTAAACTGGGATGGCACAAAGTAAAGATTCCCAAGATTTCCCCTCTTGAGTATCTTGGAAAACATGCCCTCATTATTTATATCATCCATCAACCCGTCCTTTTTGGTCTGACATATGCGATCTACTGGCTTAACAAAAGTTAGAACAAAAAAATACCTCTCGAAATTTTAAACTTTCACTGATACACTTTGTTCAATTTAGCTTTCTTAATTGTTAGAATTATAAAGAAATTTATTATGAAATTTCCACGGGCCTCAGGTATTTTACTTCCCCTTTCAGCTCTCCCCTCAGAATTTGGTATAGGAGATCTAGGGCCGAATGCCTATAAATTTATTGATTGGCTTAACAAGGCCCATCAAAAATTATGGCAAATTCTCCCCTTTAGTATCACTGATTCCTATGGCTGCCCCTACTCAAGCATATCTTCTTATGGTGCCAATCCTTACCTTATAAGTTTAGAAAAATTAGTTGAAAGCGGAATGCTTAAAGCAGAAGACATCATTGATGTTAGCGGATTATTTGGTTCAAAAATTTGTTACGAAGAAGTCGAAGAATATAAAAGAGTTCTTTTTTATAAGGCCTTTGACAGGGCCCGCGAAAAAAAGATCTTTGAAAAAGAATTTTTAAATTTCTGTAAAGTTGAAGCTTTTTGGCTCGATGACCTTGCTCTTTTTGCAGTCCTTACAGAACAATTTGGAAATTACTGGGTTGAGTGGCCTCATGAAATAAAATATCGAGATAAAGTGACCCTCGATAAATTACAAAAAATAAATAACGAGCAAATTCTTTTTTATAAATTTCTCCAGTTCATTTTTTTTAAACAATGGGCCGAACTTAAGCATTATGCGAATACTCACGATGTAAAAATCATCGGCGATATTCCTATTTTTCTTTCTCACCACAGTATGGATGTTTGGAGAAATCCTGAACTTTTCAAACTTGATAATTATGGAATGCCTTTTGTTGTCACAGGCGCTCCTCCCGATCAATTTAGCACGACCGGACAAAAATGGGGAAATCCCAATTATAATTGGTGGGCAATGGAACAAGATGGTTTTTCATGGTGGAGAAACCGCATGAAATTTAATCTTCGTTTTTACGACATCATTCGTCTCGATCATTTCAGAGGGTTTGCGGCCACTTGGGAAATTGAGCGCGATAATCCAGATGCACGCAGTGGTTCTTGGTCTTGGGTTCCTGGAGATAATCTCTTTCATTGTTTTAAACATTTTCTTGGAGACCTTCCTCTCATTGTCGAGGACCTCGGAAAAATCACAGATGATGTAAGATCACTTCGCGAAAAATATCATCTACCTGGAATGAAAATTCTTCAAATGGCCTTTGATGAAGGCGATAGAAACGAACATCTTCCTCAGCACTTTCCAGAAAACTGTGTCGTTTACACAGGAACGCATGATAACAATACAACCAAAGGCTGGTTTAAAGCTCTTGGAGATACTCTTGAGGCCCATTACGCTATTAAATACTCTCAGGCCTGGAGTTGGGACAATATGAACTGGAGTCTCATTCATTTGGCAGCAACATCAAGGGCCATCATGGCCATTTATCCCTTTCAAGATGTTTTAGGTCTTGGTGCTGAGGGAAGAATGAATACACCGGGAACAATGACTGGTAACTGGGCCTGGCGCTTTGATTGGTCGCAAGTCAACAAAGAAACAACAGAGCACCTCGCTTCGATTACGCAAAGAAGTGGCCGCTAGTTGCTAAAATTCCAGAAATTATTAGACTTTTTTTGTCAAAACTAAGTAGAACAATTATTTAGGGAAAACTTATCCCGTAGAATTTTTTTTAAATTTTATCTATTTTATAAAGTACATTTTAACTAGTAAAAATACATAAAAAAATTCTGTGAGTGAGAGTATGCCTTCTTCTAAAAAAATTAATATTCTAGTGATTCATCCACATTGCGTAATGAGCGACATGATTAGCTTTCTTTTAGAAAGCGAATTTAATTCACAAGTGATGAGCTGCCAATCAAAGGATAATGCCTATCAACTTTTAAGTAATACTCATTTCGATCTTGTTGTGAGCTCATCACAAATGTCGGATGGTACAGGAGAAGAAATCTTTCAAACGATGGTTGATTGTGAAAAAATATTACCTTTCATTTTAATTGATAAAAATGGAAGAAAAATATCACCCTATAAAAATAATTCTATTATAGCAGCAATTCCTGAAGAAAAAACGATCAGCGATTTAAATACGATTTTTTCTAAAATGCTTTCTGTCGATACATCAAGTAAACCCGATGAATGGACAGAAATCTCTCTTGCTCCCTTAGTTCATATGTCTGCTCTTCCAGAAGATATATTTATTCAATTAGTAAGTGGTCGAAAATTAAAAATTTTTCAAGCGGGAGATACAATAACAACAGATGATGTAAAAAGATATTCTCGAAAACAAGTAGAAAAATTATTTTTAAAGCGTAGTGCTTTTTGCTGGTTAATTAAGCAAATTGATAATGCTGTTCCAGAAATACTTAAAAATCCTGAAGGCGTTATTTATATTGAAAGTTCCCCTCAGATCGCTGTAAAAGAAGATGAACTTCCTTCTTTCGCTGCTATTCCAATTCAAGAAGAATTTATGAAGCAACTTCATGAAAAGAGCAAAGAAGTCATAGCTCAAATGAAAAAGAACAAGGATCTTGTAAAATTACTCAAATCATTTAATGTCAACAGGGCGCAAAATGCATTTTTCAAGAGTCGAATTGATCTTGTGTGTATGATTTCATGTGCTGTTTCGCGAGAATTGGGCTGGATGAGTGATGCCATGTATGAAAAACTTATTTATGTTTCTTATGTGCATGACCTGACTTTGATCGAGAATCCTCATTTGGCAAAATTACAAAACGCTGCACAACTTAGCTCACAACCATCGCTCACAAAAGATGAGCAAAATCTTTTCTTACAGCATCCTATTTTAGTTGCTAACATTATTACCAAGGACACAAGGGCCCCTGCTGAGGCGGCTTTAATTGTGCGCCAACATCACGAAAAGCCCAACGGACAAGGATTTCCAGATAAACTCACGCACACACGAATTATGCCGACATCTGCAGTTCTTCAAATCTCAATAGATCTCGCTCAATATATACTTTCAAATCCTGGCTGGACTATGGAAGCTTATTTTGCTGATTCTGGACAACAATTTAGAGGCGGGCCATTTACAAAAATATCAAGATCACTTGAGAAAATCTTTAAATCCAAGCATTGACCTAGCACTTGTGCATTAATGCATTTTTGCATCATATGGATTCAAAATAGCTTCTTTTTTTTCTTAAAATTCTCCTTTAAAAATACGACAACATAAAAACAACAAAGGAAAATTTATGAAAAAAATTATCGCCCTCAGTATTTTAGCAATGACATCTGTCTCTTTTGGCCAAAGCTTTTCGCCTATTTCTGGAATGAAATTTAAATGTTTTGATGATGTTTCAGGTTATACCTACATTTTAAAAATTCTAGATATTGGTGATGAAGATGGTGAAATAAAAATGTTTCGCCATGGGAAATTTGTTAAGAAATATTCAAACGTCGAATTCGATGAACACTCTGAAGGCAGCATGTTCTTCTATGACAATGGAATCACTCAAGAAAAATTTAGCATTCACTTCCCTTACAATAAACTCGAAGAAGCTTATTATATGGATGGTGGTGATAGTCGCGCCCTTGACTGTCAGATCATCAAAAGATAAAGCATAGCGGCCTTGAATCTTCTAGCTCAATTTAAAATACTCAACTTGATGTTTGAGATGAACGGACTGACTAGAAAGTTCTTCGGCCGCTGAAGCTGATTCTTCGGCACTTGCTGTATTTCGTTGAGTGACCTGATCAATTTGAGAAAGGGCCGTTACTATTTGTGAGACGCTTTGGGCCTGGTCTGTTGAGGCCGAAGAAATTTCACCAATAAGGTTTGCGACCTTAGACACTGTCTCTACAATACCTTCTAAAGACTTTGCCGTTTGTGCGGTCATACTCATCCCTTGTGAGACTTTTTTAGCAGAATCATCAATGAGTGTTGTTGTTTCTTTGGCCGCCTGAGCACTTCGGGCCGCAAGATTTCTCACCTCTTCGGCCACAACAGCAAAACCTTTCCCGTGCTTTCCAGCGCGCGCTGCTTCGACAGCGGCATTTAAGGCGAGAAGATTAGTCTGAAAGGCAATTTCATCAATAACCTTAATAATTTTAGAAATATTTTCACTCGAAGAATTGATACCGTTCATGGCCTCAACCATTTTTTGCATTTGAAGATTACCCTGTTCTGCCGAATTTTTTGCCTCGATGGACAATTGACCTCCGAGATTCGCATTCTCAGCATTACTCTTGGTTTGACTTCCCACTACATTCATTGAACTTGTAATTTCCTCAAGTGCACTAGCAGATTCCGTCGCGCCACGAGCGAGGGCCTGACTTGAAAGTGACACTTGGTTAGAACCAGCGTTCACTTGTTGTACAGCAGAACTTACTTGATGAAGAGTTTCGTTCATTGTTTTAAGACTTGTATTCACGTTAACTTTAAGATTTTCAAAATCACCCTTATAATTTCCTTGCATTCTTTCGCGAAGATCACCTTCGGCCACTTTTTTCATAACATCATTCACCTCATTTATTGGAGCAAGAACACTATCAAGAGTTTTATTAAAACCTTCAAGTATTTTTCTAAATTCAAAATTAATAACTTTTACATCCCCTCGCGTTTTTAAATTTCCTGCATCCGTGGCCACAATCACTTTTTCAATTTCTTTCATCAAAGAACTGATAATACTCATAATGTTTTTTGATATAAAAAAAGCAATCACCACAAGAAGAACCACTGTCAACGAAAGAACTACGTATGATGTCATGACAGTGCTCTTTCTTAGAGCATCATAGTCGGCATCGCCTTTGTCTGCTTCTGCACTAAGAGATTTTAATAAGCTTTCAAAACTTTGTTCAGTGAGACTCACTTGAACATCAATTTCGCCATCAAGTTTTCGAACTTCATCAGTAAGAGTTGAGGAGCTTTTAAGAAGAGGAAGCATCTTTTTTTCGACAGTTGCTATCATCAAAATTACATTTTCTTGAGCAGTTTTTAACCAATCTTTTTCAGCATCTGTATCGACGAGCTCTATTGCTCTTGTAAGATGCTCGTTTGCCTTTTTAACTTCTTCGTTCCAGACTTTTATTTTCTCCTCAGTGGCTCCATTAATTTGAAGGTCGGCCGCAGCCCGATAGAGATTGGCACCGAGGGAAGCCATTGTGCCTAATTCCACAGCATCTTTTGCCCTCTTTGCCCCAACATCTTGGAGTTCACCAAGTTCAGACATTTTAGAAACAGTAAAAAAAATAAGTGAGCTCATTATAAGAATGAAAACTGTAAAACTTATGATAATTTTTTTCGCTATTGTTAATTGCATCTTCTTCTCCAAGAGAAACATTATTTTAAAAAAAATACCGCAACCTTAACCTACTGATCGGTCGCTTCTTTCAGATAGTGAAGTCATTTTAAAAGAAGTTTAAAAGAATATTTAAAAAAATGGCGGATAAAAAAACTCAGAAATTAAATTGTTGAACAATTAAGTCGCCCATCCATTGACGAGCTCAGCTTTTAACGATAACAATTGCCCACAGTGAATGAGGGAAGTATGGATAATTTTTTACAAATGGAAGACCCTGATAGAAGATTCGATCGACTCCAACGGCTTTTAGGCCCTGAGGCCATGGAAAAACTTCGACGCTCTCATGTCATGATAATAGGAGTTGGTGGTGTGGGGTCATGGGCTGCAGAATCCCTCGCGCGCTCTGCTGTCGGACGAATTACTTTGATTGACTTCGATACTGTTTGCATCAGAAATTTTAACCGCCAGCTACAAGCATTAAGCGGAACAATAGGCCGGCAAAAAGCAAGTCTACTTGCTGAGCGCCTTCGTCTTGTGAATCCTGAATCAAAAATTGAAAGTATCGACACTTACTTTAATCATGAAACGGCCGAGTCCATCATGAAAGACAGACCTGATTTTGTGATCGATGCGATTGACCATGTTACTTCGAAATGTTTTCTCATTGATTACTGCAGAAAAAATAACATTCCTCTCATTGTGGCCACTGGATCTGGGGGGCGAATGGACCCTACAAAAGTAAAAGCGGTGGACCTAGGCAAAACAAAATATGATCCTCTTGCGAAGGCCGTCCGACAAATTTTAAGAACAAAATACGCCTTCCCTGAAGGTGACTACGGAATCCTTGCGGTTTATTCAGATGAAAAAGTGATACCTCCCCAAGAAGGATCAGAAAAAACAGACTGTAAGGCCGGTTGTCTCTGTCCTCAGGGAGAAAATGAATTCCAAAGCTGCACGAAAAAAAATATTGTTCTTGGCACAGCTTCTTTTGTCACTGGAACTTTCGGGATGATCTGCGCGGCCGAAGTTGTAAAGACTTTGGCCTTTGGGACTGCTCTCAAAAAATGATGATTAATATTCCTTAAGTGAGCTTATCTCAGGAGAAGAAACCCAAGTTAGAGGTCGGCCCACAAATTGGACAATTTCTTCCATCATTTCATAATGGCGAAATTCCTCGCGAGCAAATTCATAATAGATTTTTTTTAATTTTTCATCTGTTGTATTGATCGCTGCCTGCTCATAAAACTTCATATTTTCTTCTTCGAGATCACGGATTTTGCAGTAAAGCCAAAGTTGTTCTTCTTCTTCTTGGAAAATTTCTTTTTTTTGTTTTAAGTTCTCAAAAGTATTTTTAGCTTCAACAAAATAATCTTTTAACTTTTCTTCAGGTATTCGTGCTTCCCTCTCTTTAAAAGAGTCAGCATGTTTTGCTTCTTCGTGGGCCATCATTTCAAAGATTCGTTTAAATCCTATGCTCGATGTTTTCTCGGCCAATTCCCGATAAAGATTTACCATATAGACTTCACGTTCATGGCCTAATTTAAAAATATTCATCCTTACCTCCTTGTTTTTTAAACATACAAGTAAGTGTAAAAGATCAAAAATCGTTACTTAAGTTTTATAAAAAAAAATACTTGCGCTTTTTTATCGGAAACCCGTCGACTGAGTTGAAGAAACGACAAGTGTTCAAAAATTAGACACTGTTTTCTGCCCGCTTTCTTGCGGAATTTAAAAGCTAACTTCAAGCAACTTGGTTCATTAAACGAAAATCTTCATTTTGGCATATTTTCTGCAAATCAAAAAACAATAAAAAAACAAAGAGAATAAATAATTAAAAGCACTGAGGAAAAATTTATGTCAAAATCACGTAACATAACCTTGATCATTGTCTTGTCTTTTTTTCTTAGCTGTACAAAAGAAAAAATCGTCACGATTGCAGTTGAAGGCAAAACACCTTTAGAACAAAACTTACAACAAAAAACCGAAAGGTGCACCCATCATCAAAGAACCCCTTGAAGAGCTTCTTGATTATTCAAACACCCCTTCGGGAAACAAACCAGAAACTTATCAAAAATTAAAAAAATTAATCGATGATAAACTTGAGCCTCAATACGTCATGGCCGAAGATGAGATCACAAATTTTTCAGAAACTCTTTTCCAGGCAAAAAAAGATCACCCTCTCGTCTTTTTAAATAGTCTCTACGAAGTTGACACAAGGAAAAGGAGTGCCCCTTCTTTAGAGCAAGCTCAAGTTTTTTTTGAAGGCCTTAACTCTAAATCTCCCCTACCTCCGTCTTTTAAACTGATTAATCGAGATAAGCTTATTTTAACATTTTTAAAACAAGCACTTGGCACTGATGATTTTAAAGTTATGATGGGTTCTAAGGAAATGGCCAATTTTCTTTCCCCGCATATCAATACCACGACACTTATTCATTATGATTTTCTAAATTCTTTTATAAGTGATGAGATTATTTTTGAAGCTATCTTTCGCCCGGCCTTCCAAGTTGAGCAAACTTTCGATTTTACCTCGAAAGAAGTCAGTAGGATTTTTGAACGTATGATCCCTCTTTGGACAGAATCATCAGAAAATCTCATTACGGACAAGCAAATTGAAAACATTATTAAATGGTATAACGTCCAAAATGATGATGATTCAAAGGCTTCACTCTCAAAGTTAGATGTCGTTAATAAAATTTTCGAAAAAAATTTTTCTTCTTTTGAAAACAATAACTCATCACAATACCGTGAAAATGTCATGAACAGACAAATACTTCTGAATATGAAAAGCAAAATAAAAAAAGATGATCAAATTGATCTAAAAAAACTTTCCTTTAGTACTGTTTTGACAATACTAGAAAAAACAGAATCGGGTGAGGCACTTACTATCCTTAAAACAAAAAAAGAGGAACTTCTTGAAAAATTGAAATCAAATAATACTGAAGATAACTACCACGGTTCACTTATTGAACTTCAATACGCAAAAATGAATCTATTTTATAATCAAACTCAATCAAAAGAAATTAAACTTTATCTCATCAATACTTTAAAGAAAAAATGGATCGAAGCTTATCAAGCTTACACCAACGATTTTTCACCTATGTCATGGGATAATCTTAAAACGAAAGATGTTTTCGAAGGTGAAAAACCAGTTCTTGATTCTGAAAATCAGATCATTGATCTTTCTTGTCGCGCGGAAGAATTAAATAAAAGACTTCTTTCACCTGGTGTTTTTAAGTCCGATAGAAATTTGATTCTCAAGGCGGAAAATCTTTATTTTCACCCCTTAACAATGATTCTTGCCAATGAAAAAAATGTTGAAATAAATGCTAAAAATATTTATGGCGCGTTTATTGATACAAGCGGCATTGATGGAAAAATAAATCAAACGAATTGTGCAAAGTACACAAACACATCACTTCCGACGCAAAAACAATGGGGCGATGGTGGTGATTTTAACAGATTTTTAGGCATTCCCGATTGTAAAAACTACGGTCATAATAAGTGGTATAGCATTTCTGATTATAAAACATTTAATTTTTCAATTGGCCTAGACGATAAAAGTCTCTTTGAATTTCTTAATAATCCGACTCTAGAATTAAATGGATCTGACGCGACTTCGGCCGGGAATATTACCATTAATGCAAACTATCTATCTTCTCCTCAATTTTTTGCTTCCGGAGGTTCTGGGGCCCATGGAAATGATGGTTGTGATTCTAAAACTTTTTTAGATCAAAGTTATAGTCAAACATTTAAACGCGGTGAGCTTGACGTGAGACAAGTTATTTTACGCTATCCACGAAATAACGATGATAGAGATGATGGAGTTGATCAAAACGCCGGCCTTTGCCAAGATCCATCGTATTCTCAAGAAACACTTTCACTTCATCGGGTAGAGGCCGGCAGTGGTGGAAAAGCTGGAGATGGAGGGCGGATCACGATTCAAACTAAAAATTCACTTTTGGCTGAAAATCACTTCACTTTTATAAGTAGCTCTGGGGTCAAAGGACTAAAGGGAAAAGATGCCAAAGGGCCGGCGCAGGAAAGAAGACCCCCTACAAACGGCGGCAAGGGGGCAAATGGAACGACAATATTGAATGGAGTACCTCTTGTTTTAACGAACTCAGGAATTTTAAAAATGCAAAGAGGAGAACAAATCATAGAAACTGTGAACATTGCAAAGTCCGTTGAATTATCACTTTTAAATCCTGGCACAGGAATAGAACAACGCCAATTAGAAATTCTTGGCGCTGGATTGAGAATAAAAAAACTAAACCCTATGAATAAGGTCAAACTTTATGTTACTCAAATCTTCTCAGAAGACGCTTCTACGTTTGAACGTACTTCACCCTCAGAAGCTCTTACTTCTCTTACTAAAATAAAACTCGCCATTATCCATTTAACATTTTTACAAGGGACAGATTCGCAAGAACTCAAGCGTTCATTTGAAGTCGCTCTCCTTGAAAATGGTGTTGATGTTAAAAGAGAGGATATTGCCAATTTTTTAACGGCCATTGATGACGGAAGGTACTATCAATACAATAAATCAACGATGGCCATAGTCCTAAGTAAACTTGAAGATGGCAAAGTCAAAGTAGTTTGTCTCAATAAAAACGGCGAAGAAAAAACAATTATTGGAGACTCACAGCTCTTTACAAATATTTTTTCTATTTGGTTAGGAACACCAACAGATCCTGGAATGGAAAATCTACGAACTTCTCTTATTAAAGGAGTGGGCGTATGAAATGGTGTATTTTCACCTACCTTTTTTTTCAGATACTCACGATTAAAGCAAGTGCTCAAGATTTTTCTTCGATAAGTTCGATACTCCCTAAACTCGATGCACCTATCGGGAATTATCAAAACATTCCAGCATTCAATCCTCTTTTAGACGTTAATGAAAACCACGGACAATTTAGAACTGAGATTTCATTACCGCTTCCTGCCAATAATTTAAAATTCTCACTTCGTTTAAAATATAACTCAGATTCGCACAGCAACGTTGGTATGGGGCAAGGCTGGGATTGGGAACTTCCTTTTATCGAAAAAGTTTTTGCTAAAAACTCATTGGGAGAATTTAAGTTTTATGGACTTTTAGGTTCTGGGCAACTTATAAAAACAAACGAAAACATCGATTATCTTAAAAGTATTATCCAACAACGCTTTAGCATTTCTCTTGATACAGAAGGAGCGAGAAGCTATCGCCCTTTAGTTGATGAGAATATGCACCTTTTTCTTTATCTTGAAAAATCTTCTCGTTTCATTATTCTAACTCAAGAAGGAAAATACTTTCTTTTAAATCGTAGTGGTAATCTTGAGCAAATTCGCGATTATTTTGGAAACGCCATTGATTTTTCCTGGGATGGAAGCTATCTCACAACCATTTCTTCTCCCGTAGAAAACTGGAAGGCCAATTTTCTTTATACTGAAGATTCTTCAAAACAAAACTCTCTTCCCGTTAATTATCGCTCACAAATTATTTTAATCAATAAACATCTTTCAAATTTACAGCTTTTTACAAGCAATCAACAAAAAGAACTTGCCTTTTTTTATACAGAGGAAGGTTCTCTTAAAAAAGTAAGCATTAAAGGAAGTAAGCTTTCTCTTTTTGAGGGAAGTTATAGCTCACTATCGCAAACATCAGTCACAAAAACTCCTACGATAGAAGATAAAAAAACACTCATTTTTAAAGACTCACTCGCTGAACCAGAGTTAGATTCAGAAAATGCTGATGATCTTGTTATTTGGACTGATCTAAACAACGATGGAAGAACGGATAAAATAACTTTTTTCACGAAGGAATACTTTGATAAAATAAGGAAACATTACAGTCTCGACCGTCCAAAAGAACAGTTGCAACAAGAGCTTAATCAAATCGAAATTAGCTCTGAAGTTGATCTCAGTGTTTCAAGTTCTCCCAATGGCACTTCGTTATTTCAAGCAAGTCCAAAACTTAACTTAAACCTTCTTGGAATTCGTCCTTATCGCATTGAAGTTGAAGGCCAAAACAATCATCTTAAATTCATTGGAAATCGCATTGAATTTATAGATCTTAATAATGATGGTTTAAAAGATCTAATCTATGCAGAAGGCCTAAGCGCCATTGAAGATTCAAGTGCCGCATCTTACATCGCTCACCACTTCAACTCAGCTTATCCCCTAAAAGGCACTGACCCTTTTTTACAAACAGGCAATATGGCCTCTGTTTATCTTTTAAGTCTAGACAAAGAAAGTCTTGCCAGTTTTCAGGCCGAATTTAAAAATGCAGGCATTCATGATTCACTCACTTTTCTTTTTCCAAAACTCTATGAATGGCAAAAAAGTACACTCACCTTTCCCTGCCACCAAGAGACTCTTTTTTTTGATGCAAACAACGATGGTTTTATTGATGCCCTTACAGGAACTATGCTTTATCTTAACAAGGGTACGGGAATCGATTTTTTCTCTCAAACTATCAATGATCCTTATTCTCTTTTTGAAGAGGGCGAATCAAAAGATCTTAGTTCTGATGATAAAATTATTCTGATTGATCAAAATAGAAATGGTAGGCCTGAAGTCATTAAAGGCGAAAAAATCCTGCGCTATCCCCTCACAGGAGAATTATTGGTATACGGAAAAGATGAGGAACGCTTTCTTGAAACGAAATCTGAAAACCAATTTCTCACACAAATAAAATCACCCTTTGGAGGGGCGACAGCACTTAACTATATTTTTACAGGAGGCAAATGGTCACTTTCTCAAATCGAACAAATCTCAAACATGGCCGGCATTCCAAATTTAAAAAGAATTTTTAATTATTTCAATGCTCCCATTATTGATGCTCTTGATGGAAGTTTTATCGGGTATTCTAAAACTGAAGAAAAAATTGAACAAATAGAAAATGGGAAAAATATTTCAGAAATCCCAACAAAACTCATTACCAAAACTTTTTCAAAAGACCAAAATAGCAATGCTGTTTTTCTTTTTTCAAGACAACGCTTAAGTGGAAAACCTCTCACTACTCTTGAATCTGGCTTAAACTCAAAAAATGTCATCCTGACACGCTACCTATGGGCCAATTTAGGCGATAAAACACAGTTCATTCCCTATTTGGCCAAAACAAAAATTGAAGAAATTGATGAAGATGGAAACATCTATCGCGCAAAAACTCTCGTTACAAAAAAGAATTATCATTTTACTGACCATTACTATATTTATGACATAAAACAAACAAAGGGCCTTGGGCTTGATTCAGAAAATAGTTCTGATTTTGATGAAGAAAATGCGCTCGAAGTTTATACTCAATATGCTTTTTTAAAAGATAAATATCTTATCCTCCCCCTACGAACAATCAAAAAAGATCTCTCTTCACCTACGGCAGCTACGCGTAACACTGGGTAGCGTAAGATTTTTTCTGTCCGAGCATGTGCGCAACAATTTTGTTGTGCTAAGACGAGGAGACTTGGATGGAAAAAAGTATGAGTATTTTAAAAATTGAAATTAATGTCCCAGAAGCGCTGAAT
>Ga0247844_1000907_pt1 | contig 58896 bp, 61 predicted proteins | sample LaCtaG_FD_192421 | JGI IMG/M metagenome (GOLD analysis project Ga0247844, IMG submission 192421) | Freshwater microbial communities from meromictic Lake La Cruz, Castile-La Mancha, Spain - LaCruzMarch201714.5m_1 | ecosystem: Environmental > Aquatic > Freshwater > Lake | place: Spain: Castile-La... | reverse complement strand
CAAAAACAAAGTTACTCGCAAGATCGAATTTTTCGCGGTGAAGTTATTCACAATCGGCGGCGGAGGGGTGCCTTTATACAGCCCCTTCCGCCGATTGATGAATAACTTCAATCCAACTGTAAGGGTGAGACGAGAGGGAGCGAGCGAAGCAAATTTGGAATGCAAACAGATGGCGACTGGCGCAGGCGGAGGTCAAAGGTTTGCCCTTCCCTGGCAAAAGCCGCCCCCGCCGATTCCTACAAAACTTTGATGCGGCCGCATCAAAGTTTTGTTTAATGTGGTTAAGTATTTTTCAGATTCGCTTGTGGGGCTGGGGGGATTGGTTGTTACGGCGAACTTCCGGAGAAATTTGAGTCCGCAGTTGTCAGGCGGGGCGAACCTTGTTAGCAAATCTTGAATCTTTATGTCACTGGCTGTCCAACGACCACAACTGACGTTTGCCGAGCGGATATATCTGCCTGCGATTTTTGCCGGGCTGATGATCACGCTGAAGCATTTTGCAAACCGCGTGCTGGGGCGGACGAAGGTGACGATGCAGTATCCCGAGCAGAAGTGGGACGAGAGCCTTCCGGAATGGTATCGCGGGGCTCCGACGCTGGTGAAAGACGAATGGGGCAGGGAGCGCTGCGTGGCCTGCCAGCTCTGCGAGTTCATCTGTCCGCCGCGCGCGATCACGATCAAGCCCGAGGAAATTCCCGCCGGCGAGCGCTGGGGGAAGGTCGAGAAGCGGCCGGGCGGGTTCGATATCGACATGATCCGCTGCATCTACTGCGGGCTCTGCCAGGAGGTCTGTCCAGAGGATGCGATCTTCCTGCGAAAGGACTACTCGATCACCGGCTACAGCCGGGCAGAAATGGTGCATGACAAAGCCCGGCTCTACGAGCTGGGTGGCGTCATGCCCGGACTGGTCAACAAGTGGAACGAAAAAAAGTAGCCGTGCCAGCCGCCGCCTGATAAAAAACCGCCGATTTAAAATGCAGCTCGCGCTTTTCTGTATCTTCGCCGCTTTCACCCTGGCCTTCGGCCTGGGGGTGGTGTTTTTCCGGAGTCCGGTGTCGAGCGCGATGAGCCTGGTGATGACGTTCATCGGACTGGCCGCCCTCTTCGTGACCCTCGATGCGTTCTTTATCGGGGTGGTGCAGGTGCTTGTCTATGCCGGTGCGGTGATGGTCCTTTTTCTTTTTATCATCATGCTTCTGGACCTGCGCGCCGACCAGCGCCGGCCGGTGAAGCTTTCCGCCTGGGCCGGCGGGGGGATTGTCGTTGGTGGCTTTCTGGCGATTCTGTCCCAGGTCGTATTTTCGCTCCCGGCGCTCGAGCAGACGAAGCCGGCGCTCGCAAACCCGGCGGTCAACGATGTCGCGCAGGTCGGCCTCGCCCTCTTCCGCAATTTCAATCTGCCGTTCCAGGTCATCGGGGTTCTCCTCCTTGTGTCCACCGTCGGAGTTGTCGTGCTCAGCCGGAGGGAGCTCAAATGAACGCGGAATGCGGAATGCGGAATGCGGAATGCAGACGGTGGTCGCCACGAGTTCTCTTCCATTCCGCAATCTTCAATCCGCAATCCGCATTTTCCTAAGATGCCAACTCTTGCCAATTACCTCATTGTCAGCGGCCTGCTTTTTTCGATCGGGCTGGCCGGGGTTTTGCTGCGCCGGAATATCCTCATCATTTTCATGGGGCTGGAGCTGATGCTGAACGCCGCGAACCTGTCGCTGGTCGCGTTCTCGCGGTTCAACCTCGGGCAGGACGGTCTTCCGGGCTACAACGCGCAGGTTCTGGTGTTCTTCATCATCACCGTTGCCGCCGCCGAGGTGGCGGTGGGGCTGGCCATCATCGTCGCCCTATACCGGATGCGGCAAACCACGCATGTCGAGGACCTCGACACCCTGAAATTTTGATGAGCGCCATTCCCTGGATCATCCTGTTCACTCCCCTCGCGGCCGCGGCCGTGATTCTTTTTCTCGGGCGGTTTTCGAAGCTGCTGAGCGCGGGGCTTGCGATCGGGTCGGCTGCGGTCGGGTGCGTTTTGAGCTGGTGGCTTTTCGCCCAGCCGGACCCGGGCGAAACGGCCCGGTTTTACTGGCTGGATTTCGGCGAGGCGCTCCGGATCCCGATCGGGGTGACCGTCGACCACCTGAGCAAGGTGATGCTGGTGGTTGTGACGACGATCGCGACGCTGGTCTTCACATATTCGGTCGGTTACATGAAGACCGAGGAGGGGTATTGGCGGTATTTTGCCGGTCTGTCGCTTTTCCTCTTTTCGATGCTCGGCATCGTGCTGGCCGACAACTTCGTGATGATGTTCATCTTCTGGGAGCTGGTCGGGGTGAGTTCGTATATCCTCATCGGACACTACTTCAAGAAGGAGAGCGCGGCCGATGCTGCGAAGCAGGCCTTCATCGTGAACCGGATCGGCGACTTCGGGTTCATGCTCGGCATCCTACTCCTCTGGGCCGCCACCGGGACTCTCATGTTCTCCGAGCTAACGGGCCGCGTGGCGGAGTTTGCATCGAACCCGATTTATCTGACGGTGGCCTGTGTGCTGGTTTTCTGCGGAACGGTCGGCAAGTCCGCCCAGATGCCGCTGCATGTGTGGCTGCCGAATTCGATGGAGGGTCCGACCCCGGTTTCCTCGCTGCTCCACGCCGCCACGATGGTCGCCGCCGGCGTTTACATGCTGGCCAGAATCTTTCCGATTCTCCATGCGGTTCCTGTCGCACTTGACGTCATCGCATGGGTGGGCGGGATCACCTGCTTCGCCGCGGCGCTCATGGCCACCCAGCAGGATGATATCAAGCGGATTCTGGCATACTCGACGATTTCCCAGCTCGGCTACATGGTTCTCGGGGTCGCATCGGCGACGAGCGCCGACGTTCCGATGTTCCACCTGTTCACGCACGCCTTCTTCAAGTGCCTTCTCTTCCTCTGCGCCGGTTCGGTCATCGTCGGCATGCATCACGAGCAGAACATCTGGAAGATGGGCGCGCTGAAAAACAAGATGCCGTTCACGTTTCTGGCGATGGTCGTCGGGTCGCTCGCTCTGTCCGGCTGCCCGCTCTTCAGCGGCTACTACAGCAAGGATCTGATCATTGAATTTGCGGTCGTGAAGTATCCGTTCCTCGGCTGGCTCTCGGTTGCGACTGCCGGCCTCACCGCCTTCTACACGTTCCGCCTCATCTTTGTCGTGTTTCTCGGTAAGCCGAAGGACGACCACGCGAAACACGCGCAGGAGTCGCCCCTTGTCATGCTCGTCCCGCTCGCCTGCCTCGCCCTGCCGGCCTGGGTGGCCGGATACGGGTTCGTGGAGAAGTTTTTTTTCCATGTGGAGGAGCCTGCGAATGTGCCGCACCTCCTGCACCCGGTCCTTCTGGTCCTCTTCGCGGCGGGCGTCCTGTCGGCTTTCCTTCTCTATCGCGGGGCCGACAAGGATCCAGTTTCCATCCCGTTTTTTGCAAACCGCCTTTACATTGACAACGTTTACGGCTGGATCGTGAAGAACATCCAGGATGGCGGGGCGACGGTGCTTTCGTGGGCCGACCGCTGGATCGTGGACCTTCTGGTCGTTCAGGTTCCGAGCAAGCTGGCCTGGGCGTGCGGGTTTGTGCTCCGGTTCCTGCAGGTCGGGAATATCCAGGCATACGTCTTTTTCTTCGGGGCCGGCGTGGTCGGTCTCCTCTACTTTTTGATCATGCGATGAGCCCGCTCCTTTTTCTGATTCTGGTTCCCCTGGTTGCGGCCGCGTTCATCATGGTTGGCTCGAATGCTCGGCTGACGGCGCTGGCCGGCTCGTTGACCAACCTCGTTTTCGTCCTGGTGCTGCTGGCCTTCTACCGGCAAGGGGACGAGCAGCCGTATCAATTCGTCTCCTCTCTTCCGGTGATTCCCTCGATGGGAATCAGCCTGACGCTCGGGGCGGATGGGTTGAGTTTGCTGATGCTGCTGCTCGCCTCGCTGGTCACGGTGGCTGCGGTGGCCGAGGCAAAGACTCCTGAGAAAAATCCTCATCTGTTCTACGCGAGCCTGATGTTTATCTCGGCGGGCGGGCTCGGCGCCTTCGCCTCGGTCAACCTGTTTTTCTTCTACATGTTCCACGAGCTGGCCCTGATCCCGACGTTCCTTCTGATCGGGATCTGGGGGTCCGGCGACCGGCAGGCCGCCGCATGGAAGGCGACCATCTACCTTGCGCTGGGCAGTTTTGTCCTGCTGCTTGGTCTCATCGGGCTCTACCTGATCCAGCCCGATGGAATGCGGACGTTCGATTTGCCGGCGATCATCGGCATGGCCGACGCAGGGCTTCTGCCCGAGGGGAACTGGATCTATCTGCTCCTGCTCGTCGGATTCGGCATCCTGGTCTCCCTTTTTCCGTTTCACACCTGGGCTCCCCAGGCCTACGCCAGCGCGCCTGCTCCAGCCGCGATGCTCCATGCCGGAGTCCTGAAAAAATTCGGCCTTTACGGTTTGATACGGATTGCCGCCCCGGTTTTCCCCGATGCAGTTGTCCAGTTTTCCAATCTCCTCCTCGTGCTGCTCGTGGGCAACATCCTCTATGTCGGGTATGTCACGATCTCACAGCGAAAGCTCGACTGGATGCTCGGCTACTCGAGCGTGATGCACATGGGTTACATTTTCCTCGGGTTTGCGGCGCTGAACCCGGTGAGCCTCACCGGCGCCTCCCTGATGCTTTTTGCGCACGGGATTTCAATCGCGGCTCTCTTTGCGTTGTGCGGCGAGATCCGCGAGCGGACCGGGACACTCGACTTCGCCGAGTTGGGAGGGCTTGCCAAACCGATGCCTGCTTTCGGGCTTCTTTTCGGGTTTGCCGCGATGGCGGCGATCGGGCTGCCCGGGTTTGTCGGCTTCGCAGGCGAAATCCTCGTCTTCTTCGGATCTTTCGTTGCGGGGGAACCCCTGATGGGAGTGACCAGCGGAGGCAGGGAGCTTTTCCAGTTCAACAACTATCAGATTGCAACGATCTGCGCGCTCTGGGGCGTTGTCATTTCGGCCGTTTATATGCTTCGCGCCTACCGCCGGGTCTTTTTCGGCCCGCTCAACGACCGCTGGTCGGGCCTCGGTGAAATTTCCGGCTCCGCCCGGATCGCCATTGCCGCGCTCATCGTGGTGATGTTGGTCACCGGCTTTTTCCCGGGCCTGCTTGTCAAACTCATCGAGTCCTCCGCATTATGAGTTTTCCCGTCGAATTTTGCGTTCTTTCCCTGGGCATCCTGATGCTCCTGGCGGATTCGTTTTTTCCGTCGATTGACAAGCGGACGCTCGCCCACACGGCGATTGTCTGGCTCGGGGTATTTCTCGCGGCAACATTTTTTCTTCAACCTTCGCCCCTGTGGGCGTCGCTGATCGGCTTTTACGAGACCGACGCGCTCGGGTTGTTCTTCAAGCGCTTCGCCCTGGTTTCGACAATCCTGACGCTGGTGCTGGCGATCGAATATGCGCCGGTTGTCGCGGGTTTCATCCCGGGGTCGAGACCAGGTGCCGGGCTGGGCGAATTTTTCACCCTTCCGATTTTCACATGTGCGGGCCTGATGTGGATGGCATCGGCTGCGGACTTCGTGATGATCTTCTGCGCCCTCGAGCTCGTTACCATTTCATTCTATATCCAGGTCGCCTACATGCGGCGCAACATGGCAAGCCTGGAGGCCGGGACGAAATACCTCATTCTCGGCGCGCTTTCGACCGGGTTCCTTGTTTACGGGATCACCTGGATCTTTGGGATGACCGGCCAGACCGGGCTTCGCGGGATTTCGACCGTTCTCGGGATGGTCCCCGTGGCGAGCCAGACGGCGATCCTCTTTGGGATCGGCCTGGTCCTTGTTGCACTCGGGTTCAAGGTCGCCGCCGCACCGTTCCAATTCTGGGTTCCCGACGTTTACCAGGGCGCGCCCACGCCGGTGACGGCATTTTTGTCCGTCGCCTCCAAGGCGGCCGGTTTTGTTGTTCTGATGCGCGTCGTCGATACGTTTCTTGTTGTGCCGGCGCTTCAGGAAAAGCTGGTGCCAGCGCTTGGGTTTCTTGCCGGGTTGACCCTTGTTTATGGCAACCTTGCCGCGCTGCCTCAGACAAACTTGAAGCGTCTTCTCGCCTATTCGAGCATTGCGCACGCGGGATATCTGCTTGTGGGCGTGGCCAGCGTGGGCTCCCCTGCCGCCGGGCGCGCGATCGTGTTTTATCTGCTGGCTTACCTCCTCATGACGTTCCTTGCGTTCCTGGTTTTGATCCCTGTTTCCAAAGCCGCCGGCGGGGATGACATTTCCGATTTCAACGGGCTGGGCAGGCGCGCACCCGGCATGGCATTCGCGATGCTGATTGCCATGCTCTCGCTCGCGGGGCTTCCGTTCACCGTGGGTTTTCTCGGCAAGTTCTTCATCTTCGAAGCCGCCATGAGGCAAGGGCATTTTGTTCTGGTGGTTCTCGGCGTCGTCACCGTGGCCTGCGGGTTCTACTACTACCTGAAGGTGGTTCGCGCCATGTATTGGCAGCCAGCTCCCGAGGATGCGCCCCCGATTGTGGTTTCGCCGCTGGCGCGCTTTACTGCCGCTTTTCTTGTGACGTTGATCCTGGTTCTGGGTATCTACCCGAAGCCGGTCCTGGATTTTCTTCCCTGAACGATGCCGATTCTTGACAAGCCACTCGCCGAACTCCGCGCATACCGTGGTATCAATCCCAAGCCGGAGGATTTCGACGATTTCTGGGCTCGGGCGCTTGCAGAACAGGAGAGCACGGATCCCGAGCCCGAACTGATTCCCTGCGATGTGCTCGGAGCGAAGGGAGTCGAGACATTCGACCTTTTCTTCACCGGTGTGGGAGGGGCGCGGATTTATGCAAAATATCTACGGCCGTCGGAACCGGCCGCCCCGTGTCCCGGGCTGCTGCTTTTTCACGGCTATTCCGGATCCAGCGGTGACTGGCAGGAGAAGCTTTCGTATGTCGGGCAAGGGATGGCGGTTGCCGGCATGGACTGCCGCGGACAAGGCGGTCGCAGCGAGGATCCCGGCGGCGTGCGAGGCAACACCCTCAACGGGCATGTCATCCGCGGACTTGACGAGTCACCCGACAAGCTCCTCTTCCGCCAGATCTTTCTGGATACCGTGCAGCTGGCACGTGTGCTTTCGGGATTCCCGGAGGTTGGAGATCTCTACTGCATGGGCGGCTCTCAGGGGGGGGCGCTCGCGATCGCCTGCGCCGCGCTGGCCCCGCAGATCCGGCGGTGCGTTTCGATTTTCCCGTTCCTCTCCGACTACAGGCGGGTCTGGGAAATGGATCTCGCCAAAGATGCCTATGCCGAGCTGCGCAACTACCTGCGGATGTTCGATCCCCTCCACGATCGGGAGGAGGAAATTTTCCGGACCCTGGGATATATCGACGTCCATCACCTGGCCCCGCGCATTACGGCCCGCGTTCTGATGGCCATCACGCTGATGGACAACATATGCCCGCCATCGACCCAGTTTGCCGTTTACAACAGCATCCGATCGGAAAAGGAGAACGTTATTTATCCCGATTTCGGACACGAGCCACTCCCGGGATTCCCCGACCGCGCGTTCCGGTTTCTGGCCGGCTCCTGACATTCCCCCGGGGGGGGGCTGGACTTTGCACCACATGGTGCGTAAAGACAGCAGCAGGCGCAAGCGGGGTATTTTCTCCGCAACCAAAGGCTCTATTTCACCTGGACCTGCGAAAAGCGCAATCCGGCAGTGAGGGGATGGCCTGCTATCAGATAAAATCGGCCATCTCGTAGAGAGCCGGGTCGCGGACAGGCCGCCGGGGGCGTCGCGGCTGGGCGCCTGAATCTTCGACTGCTGGTGCTTCCGGCAGATCCATATTTTCAAAAGCATCCCCGAATTCCTCCTCGAGCTTCTCGGGGTCCTCGCCGGATTCCAGCCGCCGGATCATCTGTTCCATATCCTTCGGCATCTGCTGGCCGGTGGCCTCGGTCATTTTCCGCATCATCCGACCGAGCGCGCGGGGGTCCGGGTTGCTTTCGTCCATGCTGGACATCTCGCGTTCCATCTCCGCCATCACGCGCTCCATGCGCGGGTCGGAGGAGTCGGGGGCCTCGTTCTTTTTTTCGGAGGCGCGCCCGGTTACGGCGAACCGGGAAATCATTCTCTCCATTTTTGCGTCTGGCTTGTCCGGGCAGCGTGGGATCGCTTTCCCCTGCGAAAGGCTGCGGGCGAAAAACGAATATACCGTGTTCGTGTCTGGGGAGAAGAATTCGTAGATCGGCATGATGGGAATTTTGTAAGATATTTCCGATTCGTCAAATCACCTTGGTGCCATCGGGTGCCTGGCGTCCGGCAGCACGGCCTTTCCCGAGACTTCGACCTCGCGCTCCATGCCGAGCAGTTCGAGAAGGACGGTGACGCGTTCCTGTGCCGGCATGACCTTGGTGACGATCGCCCGGATTCCCCGGAAGGGTCCCTCGACGACCTGAACCTCCTCGCCGATCTCCACGGTGCTCGGGATTTCCACGGTTTCCTCGGACGTGACGGACGCCTTCAGTTCGTCGATCACCTCGTCGGGAACAACTGCGGGAACCCCGCCGAATCCGACGATCGTCGAGACCCCGTTAGTGGTCGCGATCAGCCTGTGCTGTTCCGGGTAGTCAAACCTGGCGAACAAGTATCCGGGGAACATGGCCTCGGTGACGCGCGCCCGCCCGCTCCGGCGGGCTCGCTCGAACTTCAGGAGCGGGCAAAACACCTCCACTCCGGCTTCCCCCAGCAGCGAGCGCTTCGCCGCCCGCTCATGTCTGGGGCGGGTTTTGAGGCAATACCATTTTTCTTCAAACATTTGAGGTGTCGCATTTTGCCTGACGCCGCCGCCATGACAAGCCCCCAGAATTGTGTCGGAATTGTAACATTTCCCCCGTTTTCAGCGGCTTTAAAATTGTGAATAACTTGTCAGTAATCCTATGAAATTTTACCGGACTGGATGGATTTCGGATGTTCATCTCGGAACGCGCGGGAGCCGTGCGGCTGCGCTTCTGGAGTTTCTGAGGGACACCGAATTCGAAACTCTTTACCTGGTCGGGGATCTCATCGACATCTGGGCGCTCCGCCGGGGGATTTTCTGGCCGCAGGAACACAATGATGTGATCCAGAAAATCCTGCGCAAAGGGCGCAAGGGGACGGAAATTATTTATATCGTCGGGAACCACGACGAGTTTCTGGCGGGATTTTTTGGTTCGTATGCCAGCGTGAGCCTTCAGAAAAACGCGCTGCACATCACGGCCGACGGGCGCCGTCTTCTGGTGATGCACGGGCATGAGCTGGACACGGTGGTTCAAAACATGGGCTGGCTCGCGCATGTCGGCGACATCGGATACACGCTGCTCCTCCGCTGCAACGGGCTGGTGAATTTTTTCCGGCGCATTCTGGGTCTCGACCACTGGTCGCTGAGCGCCTACGTCAAGGCCGAGGTGAAAAATGTCGTGAGTTTCATCGGGCAGTTTGAGGAGGCCGTCGTGCGGTATGCTAAGGACTACGATGTGGACGGCGTCCTCTGCGGGCACATCCACACTGCCTCGGTGCGCAACATCGGGGGCATCGAATACTTCAACACCGGCGACTGGGTCGAAAGCTGCACTGCCATCGTCGAGCACTACGACGGGCGTATCGAGTTGATCGGACCGGAGGAATCCGTTCCTGTCGACAAGCCTTCGGCAGAGCCGATTCGTGAACTCGAGCCTGCCGGAGCCTGATCAAAGGCCCTGACGCAGGGGGCGGTCGCTGATCACGACCCGCGCGCCCACCCCGACCGTGCTGAACAACTCGATGATGTCGCAGGATTTCATCCGGATGCAGCCGTAGCTCGCCGGCGTTCCGATGTTGCGTTCCTCCGGCGTGCCGTGGATGTAGATGCACCGTCCGAATGCGCGGCGGTTCCGATATTCCGAGCCGTCGAGCCAGAGGATCCGCGTGACGATCGGATCGCGGCCCGGGGCGTCCGGAGCGAGGATTTCTCCCGTTGGCCGCCGCGACTTGAAAACCATCCCCGCCGGTGCACCCCCGCCGATTTTTTTCTTCACCCGCAGCGAGCCAAGCGGAGTCGCATTGCTGCCAGGACGGTCGCCCAGCCCGAACTTCGAGGTGGAGACCGGGTAGCACGCGATCGGCTTTCCATCCCGCAGAACCACCATGCGTTGTTCCGCCGTGCTGATCAGCACGCGATGGCGCGTGTCGCCGCCACAGCCGGGGAAGAGGAACAACACGCCGAGGCACGCCACAATTTTCAAAAATGGGAATCTCACAAAAAGGAATTGACCATTCAATATGTTGTGTTGATTGTCGAAATCAACCCCGTTTGCACACAATATGCGATGCCCGAAGTGCGGCTCTTTGGAAGATAAAGTCATTGATTCCCGGTTGTCGAAAGACGGCGGGAGCATTCGGCGGCGTCGGGAATGTCTGGGTTGCGAGACCCGCTACACGACCTACGAACAACTGGAACGGATCGAATTGCGGGCCATCAAACGCGACGGGCGGCACGAGCCGTTCGACCGCCACAAGCTGCTGGGAAGCATCACCAAGGCCTGCGAGAAACGCCCGATCGGGATCGAGGAGATGGAGGAGGCGGTCGAGGGGATTATCCAGGCTCTCGAGGCCGAGCAGGAGCGCGAAGTGCCCACGCGGATCATCGGGGCCAAGGTGATGGAAAAGCTCCATGTCCTCGACCCGGTCGCCTATGTCCGATACGCGTCGGTCTACAGGCAGTTCCAGGAGATCGGAGATTTTATCGAGGAGATCCAGTCGTTTGAAAAACGGGCCGGCCGGACGCCCGCCCAGCCGGAGCTTTTCAGAGCATGATAGCCCTGCGCGACGGCCTGCCCCTGATCCGGTTTCACGACGGGAGCGTCGTGGCTTTCGAGCGCAAGTGGCTTTCGTCCGCCTTGGTGCGCGCCGCCGAGGCCGCCGGATATAAAAAGTGGTGGCTTGCAGACCATGTGACCGAAAGCGTGACGAGCTATCTCGAGCAGGATTATGACGAGCACGTGGTGACGATTCCGCGCATCGAGAAGGCCGTGCAGTCGGTGCTTCAGGTGATCGGGTATTCGGATGTCGCCCGGTTTTTCCGCACGATGCCCCCGCCGGTGCGGATCTCACTGGAGGAGCTGGCCCTCGATGCCGGGGACGGATACGAGCTCCTTTTTTTCAAGCTGCTGCGCTCGCGACTGCAGGATCTGGTCGGATCCGAAACCGAGCAGGTCGAGCTCTGCGACCTGCACCGTTGCGTCAAGCGCCTGCGCTCCGCAAAGAACTGGAGGCGCGACTGCTCCGGGCTGCAGGGCGAGATCGTTTCGTTTATCCGGTGCGAACTCCAGCACCGGGCAAAGGACCTTCACCTCCAGCTGTCATGACGCTTTTCGAAAAAATTGCCGCCCGCGAAATTCCCGCCGACATTGTTTTTGAGGACGGCGATTGCCTGGCATTCCGGGATATCTCGCCGAAGGCACCGGTCCACATTCTCGTGGTTCCGAAGCGGGCGATTCCGCGGGTGGCCGAAGCCGGGTCGGACGATGCCGCCCTGCTGGGCAGCCTCCTTCTTGCCGCTGCGCGCATCGCAAGGGCCGAAGGCATTTCGGAATCCGGATTCCGCCTTGTGGTCAACAACGGCAGCGACGGGGGAGAGACCGTGCCCCATCTGCATGTCCACCTGCTCGGCGGACGCGCGCTCGGCTGGCCGCCTGGCTAGATCACCGGAACGGCCAGGCCCGGTCGATCCAGTCCCAGATCCGGGAGCCGAAGAAGATGAGCGCTACCGCGACCGCCGCGAAATAGAGAAGCGTCGCGACCCCCCAGGCGAGCGAGAGGACCGCCATGAGTCCGTCACGCTCCAGCCAGCCGACACAGGCAAAAACGATCATCAGCGCGGGCAGCGTGTTGTTAAACGGGAGGTTCGCCACCGGGACTGCGAGGAGCGCCCCTCCGGCGAGGATCAGCCACCCGGTGAAGCGGTCGCCGCGGCTCCCGGAAACCCAGCCCGCCAGGCGCGGACGGGTGAACTTCCGGCAGACAGCAAGGATTCGGATGCAGAAGCTCAGGACCCCGCACCAGCCGCGGCCGTGGATCCGCAGCGAGGTTGCGGCAGCCGGCAGGACTGGCCGCGCCCGGCCGGTCCCCATCTGCCAGCCAACGGCCATGAACGTCAGCCCTCCGATCATGGTCAGCGGGCCGAGCGAAAACGGCTGGACGAAGGGCACCGCCAGTAGGAGAGCCGCGAAGCAGAAGCTCGAGCTTCCCAGCCGGTCGAGCATCTCTCCGAGGAGGATCCCGTCACCCCGAGCATGGCCGAGGCATGCCTCAAGGGCAGAGTCCAGGGAGTCTTCGGCAGGGTGTGTCATCGGGATGGTCGTGCCAACCGATAAACCATCTCCGGGCAATATCAATCCCGCGTCGCGAGGTCCCGGCGACAGTTTTGGGAGTTGCCAGCGGCCGTCCGGCCGCGCATAAGGGCACGCGACATGGACCTGCTCAAGCAATTTCTCGAATTCCTCCTCCACGCCGAAAACCATCTGGTGTGGTTCATCCAGAACTACGGGGTGTGGATCTACGTGCTGCTCTTTGCGATCATCTTCTGCGAGACCGGGCTGGTGGTGACGCCGTTTCTGCCCGGGGACTCCCTGCTGTTTGCCGTGGGAGCTCTGGCCGCGCGTCCGGAGATGGGGCTGCGCGTCGAGATCGTCACGCCCCTGCTTCTGGTGGCAGCGATCCTTGGGGACAGCGTGAACTACTCGATCGGCAAGTGGGTCGGCCCGCGGGTTTTCCATTTCGAATCGAACAGGTTCTTCAACCGCGACCACCTGATCAAGGCTCACTCCTTTTATGAAAAATACGGTGGGAGGGCGATCATCCTCGCCCGGTTCGTCCCGATCGTGCGCACGTTCGCCCCGTTCGTAGCGGGCGTCGGGACGATGAACTACGCGAAGTTCATCATCTACAATGTGACCGGAGCGGTCCTCTGGATCGGGCTGTTCATCGGCGGGGGATACCTTTTCGGCAATATGCCCTTCGTCCAGAAAAACATGAAGGTCGTGATCCTCGGGATTATCGTCATTTCCGTCCTCCCGATCGTCATCGAGTGCGCAAAGGCGAAGCTGGAGAAAAAATCCGCGGGTAACCCTCCGTAGAAGTCATCTCGCGGACATCTGCCGTGGTATTGCGCGAAGCCCTCCAAAAGAGGACATCGGCGACGCATTCGCTCGACAACGGCTGCACGCATCTCGCCATCATGGATCCCGAGGCGATGACCATTTTCTCTCCGTGATCCACGACAGAGACAAAGAGAAAATCGGCGAAAGGGTCAGGCGGAGCCGCCGGGGAGATTTTCGGAGGAGCCGCCCGAAACGGTTGCCTGGCTCCTTCTACCCCGGGTTTCCGGACGTGTTTCACAAAGCGTTCGGGCGCGACCAGATCGAGTGTCACCCGGACCAGATTCTTTGGAGAAAAGGGCGACGGTTTTTCCGGATGAAAAGGAAAAACAGGAAGCTGACCGGGCGATGCCCCCGCCAACACGGCGCATCCGGGAAGTCAACGGCAAACAATTTTGGCAGGACATCAAAAGAACCGGATGGGGGGGGATTCGAACCCCCGGTACCTTTCGGTACACACGCTTTCCAGGCGTGCGCAATCGACCACTCTGCCACCCATCCCTGCACTCGGAAAGGCTTAACCTATCCACGGCGAGCGGTTTTGACAACACCCGAGAAGCAATGCTTTTGTGAGGAGCTCATGACGCCGCCAGGCTTTTCGTCGAGGCTGTCCGGTGATTTACGGTTTCCAATTTTTCCGTGAGTCGACAGAATAACGAAGCTCATGGATCAGGCAGCGCTTTACTTAATCAATCACACTTGGGCTTCTCCCTGGCTGGACCTTGTGATGGCCGTGGCATCGAGTTGGGATTTTTGGTGGCCATTTCTTCTCGCCGGAGGATTGGTGGTGCTGATTTTTGGGGGATGGCATGCGCGTAGGATGGTGCTCCTGGCGGGGATTGCAGTCGGAGTAACGGACGGGGTGGTTGTGGATTCCATCAAGGGGATGGTTTCCCGTCCGCGTCCCCACGAGGTGCTGGCGGGAGTCCGCACCCTCGATCTCGCAAAAGCGAAACCCCGGCTGTTGGCTTTGGGGAAGCCTCTTCGAGAGGAGTATTCGCAGCGCGGGATCCAAGCGTCCCGGGGGAACTCGTTCCCCTCCGGGCATGCGGCGAATAACTTTGCTTTGGCGACTGTGGTGGCGGTCTTTTACAGGCGTTGGGGATGGCTGGCATTCCTGCCGGCCTCGCTGGTTGCCTACAGCAGGATTTATGTGGGATCGCACTGGCCGCTGGATGTTCTGGTTTCTTGTTTTCTGGGAGCGGGAATCTCCACTCTGGTGATGGCCGCAGCGGAAACCTGCTGGCGACGATGGGGCGGGCGCCTGCTTCCCGATCTTCACGCCAAACACCCCTCGTTGATCGCTCCATGAGAACCAAATGGGTTTTTGCCGTCCTGCTGGCGGCGACCGCATGCCGGACAGGATGGGTGTGGATGCACGAGGCGGCACCGGTGGAAGCGTATTTCTGGATGTGCTCGCAGCGGCTCGCCCCGGGTTTTTTTGATGGCCCCCCCGGGACCGCCTTTCTGGTGAGGGCTTTCGGGGATTCTTTTGAAGCGGCCAGGCTGTTCTGGCCGGTGCTTGCTTTCCTTTGCAGTTGGGCGGCATGGATTTTTGTCCGGAGGGTTTACGATGGAGCCACCGCATGGCGGGCGGTGATCCTAATGAACGCACTTCCGGTTTTTAATTCGGCGGCGGTGCATGTTGGCCCGTTGCTTCCGGCGTTAATTTCGGTCCTGACCGCCTTGGTTTTTGCGCGGCTTGCTTGGGAAGGGCGGCGTTGGGCTTGGCTGTTTTCCGGGGTCTTTTTTGGTGTGGGGCTGTTGTTCCGCTATGAGGTTGCGCTGGTTCCGGCGGGGTTGTGTGTTTCAGCCATATTATCCCGCCGGCACAGGAGTGACTTGGCTGGTCTAGCCGCGGTCGTGATCCCCTGTGCACTGGCTCTCTGGCCCTCGCTGGCATGGAATGCCTCACTCGAGTGGATCCCCATCGCCGGCGGAACGTGGAAGTCCGCATGGGAGTTCCGGCCGGTCATGTTCCTCGAGGGCGCAGCCGTGTTTTTCAATGCCTTCTCGATACTGGTTGTGGTGGTGTTTTTTGTGGGAATCGTCCCGCTGGTCCGTTCGGCACGCATCCATGCCAAGGCGCTTTTTCTTCTGGCCGCCAGCGTTCCGGCCTGGGTGTGGAGTATCTATCTCCTGCTTCACGGCGACGATGCGGTCACGCCGGCGATACTGGCCTTTCTGCCGCTTTTTGCATTTCTGATCGCCTCCTTCTCCGGACGGACCGCATGGCGTTCCGGGTGGGTGATCCTGATTGTTCTGGCCCTGGCGACAGGCGGGCTTTCCCTGATCGGACCGCACGGACCCGGGTGGAATTCCATAGCGGAAGAGTTTCATGCCGCAGCGCGGGATCTGCCCGCCTCCGAGCAGAGCGGGTTTTTCATCGCCGAGGATCCGGATCTCGCCGCAGTGCTCGGCTACCATATCGGCGGCGGATCGGGTGCCTGTCCGCCGGTTTTCATTCCCGAGTCCCCGGACCTCTCCAGCCAGTTCGGACTCTGGCCGTCGTATGCCGACTTTGTCGAATCCGACAAGGTGGCCGACGAGTATTTTACCGAGCAGAAGGGAGAGAACCCGTATGTCGGACGCAATGCGGTCTACATCGGCCGCGAACTTCCGCAGACGGTCAAGGGGGCGTTCGCCGAGGTGGTTCCCTTCAAAATCATTTCCGGACCTTTAGGAAAAGATCTCCTGATCTATCTCTGCATCGGATACGAGACGCTGCCGCTCTGAGAGGTCAGGATGAGGAGGGATCCTCAGCGGATGGCCTGTCCCAAAAATAGCGTTTAAGCAGAACCTTCAGCGTCGCGGTGAGCGGCACGGCCATCAGCGCGCCAAGAAGCCCGCCTAGAACGAGGCTCCAGGCGAGAACCGAGGTAATGACCGTGAGCGGATGAAGCCCGACAGAGTCCCCGACGATCTTCGGAGAGATGAAGAAGCCGGTCAGATTATTGGAAATGATAAAAATAATGAGAACCGCGAAGGGGTGGCCCCAATCTCCGAACTGGGCCAAAGCGATGAGGATGGCGACTCCACAGCTGATAATCGAACCGGCATATGGAACAATGCCGAGCACCGCCACCATCAAGCCGATCAGAAGGCCGAACTCCAGCCTCATGAAGAGCAGGGCCACCGCGATAAAGGCCCCTTCGATGATGCTGACCAGAAGCTGTCCGCGAAAGAAGCTGATGAGGTAGGAGTTGATCTCGCTGACAAGCGATACGATCTCGATTTTCAGCGGGGACGCCCGCATCGGCAGGTATTGGCTCCATTTGTCCGCTATGGCCGGACTTTCTTTCAAAAAGAAAAACAGGAAAATCGGCACAAGAACCATGCTGAGCAGAAACCCGAAAACGCCGAGGAACCCGCCCACGCTCCGCTGAAGAAATTTTCCCGATTCCACCGCGAGGTCCGGCACTTTCTGCTGAAGCCAGGTCCCCGCCTCCCCGATGCTTTTTGATGCGAAGGCGGCAAACTGGTCCTGCGACTGTGCCGGATCATTGGGTCCTTTGAAGAGCGGGTTTTCTGAGAGGGCGTGGAGCCGGTCGATCACAGAAAGCACCTGTGTTTGTGCTTTGGCCGAGTAGGACGGAAAGTTCTTGAGGAAGGAGTTTCCCTGGCGGTATCCGGCAGGCAGGACCCAGATCAGTATGCCGGCAAAGATCGCCCCCGCCGCAAGGTAGACGATCACGATGCTCCATGTCCGCGAAATCCTGAACCGCATCAGCCATTGGACGACGGGTTCGAGCAGGAAGGCGAGGATGGCCGAAATCGCCACCGGGATGAGAACCGGCTGAAGAAACGAAATTGCCTGAACCACAATGCTCCCGACCAAATACAGGACATACCCGATGGCATACGCCGAAACCGCGGTGATCGCGGCCCAAAAGACTTTTTTCTGCAGCGGGGTTGGATACATCCGTAAACACTCACTAGCCGCCATGGCGGCGATCAGCAAATCAATTCCTGCCATGCATCGGGTGCTTGACGGGAAAGTTCCGGAAGTTCAAACGGCCTTTGGTTTTCTGGCGGAGCACTGGAATTCAAAGCAGCCGCCCTGAAGAGCGGTTTGGAAATCGAGGGCAGTTTGAGCGTTATGGGACGACTGTTTTACAAACAGCCTCGATCACACCGGGGCCGATGAAGAATCCGCGGGAACAGAAGGTGCCGTAAGTCAGACGGCTCCGTCCGGGAGAAGGGCTTGGAGAAAGCACCTTCAAGAATATCCATCGACGGCCTCGCACCGCATGCCAACCGTGCCCGAACCATTCTCAGGAACGGTTGAATTTCGCTATAGCGCTCCTGCCCGAAGGATAGGCGGAGCAAAACATCTTTTGTTCCTCTCCACGGGTGGCCCTCAAAGGCCTTGAGCAAAGCGGAGTCTTCAGAAGCAGAGACCCGGCAGGTGCATTTGCCCTCCTATTTCAGAAGTTTAAAATATGTCTCGTGGGGTTCGAGAGGTGCTCCGGATCGGGGCCCTCCCGATACTCCTAGAAAGCGGGCCATTTTCCATGTGCCCGATGCGGACAATTTTCAAGAGAAGCTCCCGAAATTGCAGGGCGATTTTTCCATTCATGAGGCAACAACGACCTGCGGCCAGACATGTTCAAGCCAAACGCATTTGGCGTCAGTTCATTTTTTCTTATCCCTCGCATATCCTGATTCTCAGCCCGCTGCGAGTTTCCCGCTTGATTTTTCCGGTCACACGCATGCATGATGTCTCATGGAACCCATTACGTCATCCTCGCCGGCGGGATTGGACCGGCTGTTTTACCGTCCTGCGGACGATTTTTTTGGAGCGACAGCCGGGCTCGCGCTGACCTACGACGATGTTTCTTTGGCGACTCTCTATTCTGAAATTCTGCCGAAGGAGGCGGATTTCGGGACGGCCCTTGCGCCGGGCCTCTCCTTGCAGCTCCCGGTCGTGTCGGCCGACATGGACACGGTGACAGAGTCCAGGATGGCAATTTCCCTCGCTCTGAATGGCGGGCTCGGGCTGATCCACTACAACATGCCCCAGCGCCAGCAGCTCTCGGAGGTTTCACGGGTGAAGAACCACGTCCACGGGCTCATCCGCGAACCGATCAAGGTCGCTCCCGACCAGCAGATCGGCGACGTCCTCGGGCTGATCGAGGAGAAAAAATTCTCATTCAGCACGTTTCCGGTCGTGAACGAATCCGGCGTTTTGCTCGGGCTTCTGCCGGGCCACTGCGTGCGGCCGCGTTTTGCCTCGCGCGGTGTGCTGGAGGCGATGGTCCCGCGCTCGGCGGTCCTGACTGTTTGCGAGAGCGAGCTCGGCGATGACCCGATCGCGCGGGCGGACCGGTTTTTCACCGAGAACATCGGCATCCACAAGCTGCTCGTCGTGGACGAAAACGACCGGCTCCGCGGGCTTTTCACTCTGAGCGACATCGAGCGGATCACGCAGGAGCGCTCGCTGCGGACGAAGCCGGCGCGCGATGAAAAATTCCGCCTCGTCTGCGGCGCGGCCGTGGGCGCTCCCCGCAATGCCTCGGGCGGCCTGGACAGCGCGGCCCTGCTGGAACAGGTCGGGGCTCTCGTCGACCGCGGGCTCGATGCGGTCGCCGTCTCGACCGCCCACGGGCACACACGCGGAGTCGGCGATGCCGTCAAAGCAATCCGCGACTCATTTCCCGCCCTCCCGATCATCGCCGGAAATGTCACCAGCGCATCGGGGGTCGAATTCCTGGCGTCCTGCGGAGCGAACACTGTGAAAGTCGGCCAGGGCCCGGGCTCGATCTGCACGACGAGGGTCGTGGCCGGCGTTGGCATCCCGCAGCTCACCGCGCTCTACGTCTGCACAAAGGCGGCGGAACAATGCGGCGTCACAATCCTTGCGGACGGCGGCATCACGAAATCCGGCGACATTGTCAAGGCGCTCACCCTCGCGCATGCGGTCGTCTGCGGAAGCCTGCTTGCCGGCTGCCCGGAAGCTCCCGGACAGATCATGGAAATCAGCGGAAAATTCTACAAGCAATACCGGGGGATGGGCAGCCACGCTGCCATGAAGGCCGGCAGCGCGGCCCGCTACGGACATGCGAAAGACTCCGCCCAAAAATCTGCCGCCGAAGGGGTCGAGGCCCTCAAGGAGGTCTCCGCCCCGGCAGATGCCGTCCTCGCGCAGCTCGCGGGCGGGCTCCAGAGCGGCATGGGCTATCTCGGCGCCCCGACACTTTCGGATCTCCGGAAAAACGCGCGCTACACCCGGATCACCGCGGCGGGCATGCGGGAGAGCGCTCCGCACGACATCATCGAGGTCAAAACCGGGAACGAATGAGCCGGCGCCACCGGGCACACGATTACGGCGGTCTGATTCTTGGCTGGCGGAGGGTTGCCCGCGCCAGCGGGCTCCGCATGGAAGCTTTCTCGCAGAGCGGAGGATATCCGCTGTTTTATCTGGAGGCGGCACGCCTGCCCGTGAACGCCCCGGCGATCTATTTCTCCGCTGGAATCCACGGCGACGAGGCGGCAGCCACCGAGGGGCTCCTGCTCTGGGCCGAACAAAATCCGGCCGTCCTGAAAATGATCCGCCCACTCATCTTTCCCTGCCTCAACCCGTGGGGACTGGTCAACAACAACCGCCTGGACGAGCGGGGCCGCGACCTGAACAGATGCTATGGAAAGCGGAAGCCCCCCCAAATCCGCGACCAGATTCGTGTCATGGGAAAAAAGACATTCGATCTTGCCCTCACCCTGCATGAGGACTACGACGCGCACGGGGTCTATATCTACGAGGTGGCCGCAAAGAAACCCTACTGGGCCGAAAAGATGCTCGCGGCCGCCTCGGAGCACCTGCCCGCAGACTCGCGCGCCCGAATCGAAGGCCGCCCGGCAAAGAATGGGATCGTGAGAAGAAAAATCTCCCCGGACCTCATGCCCGACTGGCCGGAGGCTTTCCTCCTTCACTTCCAACACTCCGCCCGAACCTTCACCATCGAAACCCCTTCAGAAATGGACATGTCGCACCGGGTGGCGGCCCATGTCGCCGTGCTCGACGCGGCCGTCGCGGAGTGCCTGGAGGCCCGTTGATCAGTCTGCAAAATTTGGCACTCGCCCTGCGCCGCTGGAACTGGTAGCAGTCCCGCCATGACCCGAATCAAAATTCCGGCTGTTTTTGTTTGTGGAGCCTTTCTTCTTGCCGGCTGTGAAAAACCGAAGCCTCCGGTCCCGCCGGTGTTTGTGACGGTCACCCCCGCGATCCAGCAGGATATCGTCGCGACGCAGCAGTGGGTCGGGCTCCTTGATGGCTTTCAAAACACCGACATCCAGGCCCAGGTCACCGGGTATCTGCTCACGCAGAATTACAAGGAGGGCTCGTTCGTCCAGAAGGGGGCACTGCTTTTCACCATCGATCCCAGGCCGTTCCAAGCGGCCCTTGCGCAGGCGCAGGCAAACTACGCGCGCTCGGTCGCGCAGGCCCAGCTCCTGCAGATCACCCTTGAGCGACAGTCCCAGCTCTACAAAACAAAAGTGATCAGCCAGCAGGAATACGACACCTCCTACCAGGACACCCAGGCTGGCATCGCGGCTGCGGCTGCAGCCCAGGCCCAGATGCAGGCCGCGCAGGTCAACCTCGACTACTGCACGATCTCCGCGCCGTTCGACGGCATCGCGGGCGTCGCACAGGCACAGATCGGCGATCTCGTCGGGCCGGGCGGGAAGACGGCGGTCCTCACCCAGCTCTCGCAGGTTGATCCGATGAAGATGAATTTTTCGATCACGGAGGCGGAATATTTGAAGGCGGCACCTCTGCTCGCCGAGTTGCAGGCAGGCAAGATGGCGGCAGAGGACGGTAAAATCGTCCTGACCCTCGCGGACGGGTCGAACTATGACAAGAAGGGGAAATTCGATTTTGTGAACCGGCAGGTGAGCACGTCGACCGGCACGATCCAGATCACCGCTCTCTTCCCGAATCCTAACAGCGTCCTCAGGCCGGGCCTCTTCGGCAGGGTCACGGCCCCGGTGGAAAACCTCCGAGGCGCGATCCTCGTGCCGCAGGCAGCCACGGTGGAGATTCAGGGAAACTTCTTCGTGGCCATCCTCCAGCCGGACAGCACGGTCAAGGCGGTTCCAGTGAAACTCGGGCCGGTGCAGGGCCAGCTTCAGGTCGTCCAAGGCGCGCTCAAGGCCGGGGACAAGGTCGTCGTCGGCGGCATCGAAAAGGCCAAGCCCGGCGTCAAGGTCATCGCCAAACCCTACGAGGCTCCGGCTCCCGCGCCTGTCAGCCCGAAATAATTCATGTCGAACTTTTTCATCCGCCGCCCGATTGTGGCGATGGTCATCGCGATCATCACCGTCATCGTCGGTCTCGTCTCGATGGCCGGGCTGCCGGTCTCGCAGTTCCCGAACATCGTTCCCCCGCAGATCCAGGTCCAGACGACATACGTTGGCGCGGATGCCCTGACGGTGGAGCAGTCGGTCGCCACACCGATCGAGCAGCAAATGAGCGGAGTCGAAGGCATGGAATACATGTATTCGATCAATGCCAACAACGGCATGATGACGCTCAACGTCATCTTCGGCACCGACACTGTGCCGACGACCGACCAGATCCTCGCCCAGATGCGGCAGACGCAAGCCTCTTCCCAGCTGCCTTCGGATGTCCGCAATTTCGGGCTCACGGTCGAGCAGGCGCTTTCCTCCCCGCTCGGAGTCTTCGCGCTCTACTCGCCGAACGGCACCTACGACCCGACGTTTCTCGCCAACTACGCCTACATCAACATCAACGACCCCCTGACCCGCGTCAACGGGGTCGGAAGCGTGAGCATCTTCGGCGCCGGGCAGTATGCCATGCGGATCTGGGTGCAGCCGGACCGGCTTGCGACGCTCAATATCACCGTCCCACAAGTGATCAATGCGGTGAATGCCCAGAACAATGTGAACCCGGCCGGACAGATCGGCGGTGAGCCCGTCCCCCCTGGTCAGGTCTTCACGTTTACCGTGAACACGACCGGCCGCCTTGTCACTCCCGAAGACTTCGGCAACATCGTGATCCGGGCGAATGACGACGGATCGATCGTCCGCGTCAGGGATGTGGCCAAGGTCGACCTCGGCGGCCAGATCTACAACCTGCAGGGCCGGTTCAACGGCAAAAATGCCGCTATCGTCTGCGTCTATCAGCTCCCGGGCTCAAATGCGGTGGATACGATGAAGCAGGTCCGGGCGCTCTTCGCGCAGCAGGCGAAGCTTTTCCCGGACGACTTCCAATACGAGGTCGCGCTCGATACCACGCTCGCGATCACCGAGGGGATGAAGGAAATCGTCAAGACCCTCTTTGAAGCCATGATTCTCGTGATCATCGTGGTCTTCATTTTCCTGCAGGGCTGGCGTGCCACGCTCATCCCTCTCATCGCCGTGCCGGTCTCGCTTATCGGCACGTTTGCCCTTTTCCCGCTTCTCGGGTTCTCGATCAACACGCTCTCGCTGTTCGGGCTCGTGCTGGCGATCGGGCTCGTCGTGGACGATGCGATTGTCGTGGTCGAGGCGATCGAACACCATATCGAGGAGGGGTTGTCTCCAACGGACGCCGCGATCAAGGCGATGGCCCAGGTCTCGGGGCCAGTTGTCGCGATCGCCCTGATCCTCGCGGCCGTATTTATCCCCACCGTCTTCATCCCGGGCATCACCGGGGCCATGTATCAGCAGTTCGCGGTGACGATGGCGGTCTCCGTGCTCATCTCCGCCTTCAACGCTCTATCGCTCAGCCCCGCGCTCGGCGCGCTTCTGCTCCGACCGAAAAAGGAGGCTCGCGGGCCGCTCGGGGCCTTCTTCCGCGGGTTCAACACGATTTTTGGCCGCGCGACGGATGGCTACGTGAGCATCTGCCACGGGCTGATGAGGAAATTCGTGATCAGCCTCCTTCTGCTCGCGCTCCTGGGGCTGGCGGGGTTCGGGCTGGGTGCACGGATGCCGACCGGATTCATCCCGGAGGAGGATCAGGGGTATCTGTTCGGCGTGATCCAGCTGCCGAGGGCCTCTTCGCTCCAGCAGACCGCCGCAGTTTCCGGAGAGGTTGAGAAAATCCTCGAGAAGATCCCGGGCGTCCAGCATGTGACATCGATCATCGGCTTCAACCTCCTGAGCACGGTCCAGAGCACCTACACCGGGTTTTTCTTCATCGCCATGGAGGAGTGGTCGAAGCGCAAGACGCCGGAACTCCAGATCGACGCGCTCCAGGCGACGATCAACAAGGAACTCGTGCAACTGGCCAAACCGACCGCCGCATTCGCCTTCCCTCCCCCTGCCATCCCGGGTATCGGCACGGCAGGCGGCGTTACATTCATGCTGGAAGACCGGCTCGGCAAGGATGTCGAATTCATCGCAAAAAACACGCAGCTTTTTATGGAGAAGGCGAAGGAGCGCCCCGAGCTCACCGGGCTCTTCACGACCTCGCTCTGGGACGTCCCGCAGATCTTCCTCGATGTGGACGAGGCCCAGGCAATGATCCAAGGGGTCAGCCTCACCGACGCCTACCAGACGGTTCAGACATTCCTCGGCGGCTACTTCGTGAACTACTTCAACAGGTTCGGCCTCCAGTGGCAGGTCTACATCCAGGCCGAGGGAGAATTCCGGACGGATATCAGCAATCTCGGGCTCTTCTACGTGACAAATAACAAGGGACAGGCAGTGCCGGTCAACTCCTTCATCCGCGAAAAGAAATCGTTCGGTCCGGAGTTCACCATGCGCTACAATATGTTCCGCTGCTCCCAGATCAACGCCTCCGTCACGCCCGGCTACTCGACCTCCCAGGCGATGCGCGCCCTCGAGGAGGTCTTCGCGCAGAACATGCCATCGGGCATGGGTTACGATTATTTCGGGATGTCGTATCAGGAACAGCAGGCCGCACAGGGGGTACCGCCGGCCGCGATTTTCGGGCTCTCGCTCCTGTTCGTTTTTCTCATCCTCGCCGCGCAATATGAGAGCTGGTCGCTGCCGTTCAGCGTCCTCCTGACAACCCCGGTTGCCATCTTCGGAGCATTCGCAGGACTCACGATCCGCGGCATGCAGGACAACCTCTATGCCCAGATCGGCCTCGTCATGCTCATCGGCCTCGCCGCCAAAAATGCGATCCTCATCGTCGAGTTTGCAAAAGATGAATACGAAAAAGGCAAGCCCGCTCTCGAGGCCGCCCTCGCCGGAGCCAAGCTCCGCCTGCGGCCGATCCTGATGACGGCCTTCGCGTTTATCCTAGGCACCGTCCCGCTTGCGGTCGCCACGGGTTCGGGAGCCGTTTCGCGGCGGGTGCTGGGCACCACCGTGATCGGTGGAATGCTTGCCGCCACCCTGCTCTCGATCTTCCTGATCCCGGCCTGCTTCTACGTCGTCGAGCGCTTTTTTGCCGGACGCAAGGAAGAAGCGCCCGGCACGAAACCTGAGGGGACGCCCGAAGCCGAAAAACCACCGGAAACCTGAAGAATCTCCGCCGATGAGCAAAGCCAAATCTGTGTCATGGGCATCCTGCCCATGCGTCGAAATGAAGGCCACAGGCCGGACGCCCGCACCACGAAGCTTTTTCCAGTGCGCCTCGATCGCCCTCGTCTGTATTCTCCTTTCGGGCTGCGCGGCCAGAAGCCCCGCTTTCCGCGACCATCCGGATTATTCAACCGCCTACCTCGGGCCGAACGGGGATATCCTTTTTGCGGGCCCTCCGCCCGCCTCGAAAAAGAATAAGCGCGCCGAGGCCCCTCCGCCGCCGCAGCCCTCCTGGTCCTGGTGGGGAGATGGAGTGAGCGGCGCCCCCTCCATCGTCATCGACCTGAGCGACCAGACGGCACGCTTTTACAAAGGAGGCGAGGAGGTCGGATGCTCGCCGGTCTCCACCGGGCGCGAAGGCTACAACACGCCATCCGGAAATTTTTCCGTGAAGGAAAAGCATGCCGACCACATCTCAACCCTCTACGGGGACTATGTGGATTCCAGCGGTGAAGTGGTGGTTCAAAATGTCGGGGTGGAAAAAGACAAGCGCCCGCCCGGCACCCGCTTCCAGGGAGCTCCCATGCCGTATTTCATGCGGGTCAACGGTGCCGTCGGCATGCACGCGGGCTACCTTCCCGGCTACGCGGCCTCACACGGCTGCATCCGCCTCCCGCGCGGCGCTGCGGAAAAGTTTTTCCAAAATGCCCCCTATGGCACGCCAGTCAGCATCGTCCATTGATGTTTCACCCACACCGACCTGCGTGCTGCTGAATTGACATTGGAAAAGGCTTTCGAGAGAATACTTCCATCCGCGGTCAGCGCCGCATCCATTCCTCTGGACAACCATTCTCAATCCATCCGGAACATATGAATCAAATCATCACCCTCCTTTCGCAAAAACTCGGCCTGCCTGAGGCGACCGTAAAATCCGGCCTCGCCACCATTCTCCGGCTGCTCAAGGAAAAGGCCTCCGGATCCGACTTCGAGAAGTTGATCAACTTGATCCCCGGAGCCGCCGATCTGCTTGCCACCACTCCGGCCCCAGCCACTTCCGATGCCAGCGGGCTCCTCGGTGGAATTCTTGGTGCGGCGGGCGGACTGCTCGGCGGTCAGGCCGGTGACGCCGCCAAGGCGCTCTCGGCTTTTCAAGCAGCGGGTGTTCCGGTGGACAAAATCGCGCCACTCGCCCGCGGCTTTTTCGATCAACTCCAAACCTCCGGCGGTGGGGAACTCACTGAAAAACTCATGGAGACCATTCCCGCCCTTAAGGCCATGCTGGGAGGGAAACAGACCTGACAATGCACAAGCTTTGGTTGCCGGTATTGGTAGCAGCATCGCTCGGTGTGGGCTGTGAACGCCCCGCCCAGGAAACAGCAGCTCCTCCAGCAGCACCGTCCACTCCACCCCCCGAAGCACAGGCTTCGCAACCTGCCAGCGTGGTTCCCATCCCGGAGGAATTTCAGACAACCGCAACGCCACCTGCGCCCGCAGCACCTGTCGCAGTCACTCCCCGGATTCTTTTTGCGGTCACCGACATCCAGGTGACCACCAAGTCCGGAATTCAGGGGATCATGGCGGGTGAAACCGTGAACGTGATCCGGGAGGTCGGTGACGAAATTGTCGTCCAATACGGCGATCTGGAATTCATCAAACCCAAATCGCTCTTTTCTGCAATTTTCGTCGGAGGCAAACCGCAAACCACCCCTGAAGCAGAGCCTGTCGCTGAACCTGTCTCTGAGCCAGTGGCGGAAAACAGCATGGCGGCACCCGCTCCGGCTGAAAACCTGGCGGCGCCATCCGAACAGCCGCCCGCAGCGGAACCGGTCGACACGATTGGCCTGGCTGCTCCCGTGCCGGCAACCCCATTGCCGGTCGCAGAGCCCATACTGCCGGATGAGCCAGCCCCCTCCATCGCCCGAAACCCTCCGCAACTCAGCCCCGAGGAAAAGAAGATGGCGGAGCTGACAACTTCCATCCGCGTGCTGAACGACAAAATCCGCGTCGCGCAGGAGCAGGCATCCGCCTCCGGAAAAAAGCCGACGCGCAATGAAAAACGCGCGATCGATCAGATGAAGTCGGAGCGCGACGAACTCAGCCAGCGTCTCACCAGCCTCGGCAAACCGTGATCCTGCGGATCACATGATTTTTTCGGCCAGGTAGTCTTTGAGATCCGCGATTGCGATGCGTTCCTGCTGCATCGAATCCCGCTGGCGCATCGTCACCGTGCCCGCGTTGTCCGGCCCGTTTTCCCCGACTGTATCGAAATCCACCGTCACGCAGAACGGCGTGCCCGCCTCGTCCTGGCGACGGTAGCGGCGACCGATCGCACCGGACTCGTCATAGAAGACGTTCATGTGGCTGCGGAGGGAGTCAACAATCCCCTTTGTGGTCTCGACCAGCGCGGGCCTGTTTTTCATCAGGGGGAAGATCCCGCACTTGATTGGTGCCATGCGCGGATGGAAGCGCAGCACCGTTCGCGTCTCGGACTTTCCCTTGTCGTCGGTGACGGTCTCCTCGTCGAAGGCCTCGCAGATGAGGGCCAGCGCGGTGCGGTCGGCCCCGGCGCTGGGCTCGACGACATGGGGAACGAGCCGCTCCTTCGTCTCCTCGTCGTAATAATCCAGCGGCTTGCCGCTGTGTTCGATGTGCTTGGACAGATCGTAGTCGGTCCGGTAGGCGATGCCTTCCAGCTCGCTGACCCCGAACGGAAACTCGTATTCGAGATCGTAGGTTTTCTTCGAGTAAAACGCGCGGTCGCCATCGGGAATGTCGTTGATCCGGATCTTTGAGCGCGGAATCCCGATGTCCTCGTAGAACCGGAGGCGTTCCTCAAGCCAGTAGTCGGTGAGCCGGAGCCCGTCTTCCGGACGGCAGAAATACTCGATTTCCATCTGCTCGAACTCGCGGGAGCGGAAGATGTAGTTCCGCGGATTGATCTCGTTGCGGAAGGCCTTCCCGATCTGGGCGATTCCGAACGGCAGCTTCTGGCGCGAAGTGTCCAGCACGTTGCGGAACTGGACAAACATCGCCTGGGCGGTCTCCGGGCGGAGGTAGACAAGATTGTCGTCGCTCTCCACCGGTCCGGCGTAGCTCTTCAGCATGAGGTTGAATGCCCTCGGCTCGGTCAGGTCCCGGCTGCCGCAATTCGGGCAATACTTCACGCCCTCCTTTTCGGGCAGCTGGTCGGCCCGGTGCCTTGCCTTGCAGGCCCGGCAGTCCACCATCGGATCGCTGAAGGTTTCCTCATGACCCGATGCCTTCCAGACAGCCCGGTTCATGATGATCGCCCCGTCCATTCCCTCCATGTCGTCGCGCTCGCGCACATTGCGCCTCCACCAGAAATCCTTGAGGTTCTTTTTCAGCTCCACGCCAAGCGGGCCGTAATCCCAGAAACCGTTGATTCCCCCGTAGATCTCCGAGGATTGAAAGATGAAACCCCGCCTCTTGCAAAGGCTCACAATTTTTTCCATCCGCTGCGCCGACTCGTCTTTGGCCATAAGCGACCATCAAAACCCACCTGCGCCACATCGTCAACGAGGGAATGCCCCGGCAGCGGGAAGCAGCATGCTTTCAGCGGGATCCAACCGGAACATGCAGCTCCGATCCATCGGCAAACCCAAGAATCCTCATGCCTCCGCGCTGAATATCAATCCTGACCGCCCCGGTGATGTCCTGGCGGAGTAACGGAATTCCACGGTCTCCGAGCATGGTCTCCCAAGATGGATCGGGCGCCTCACTTAGGGGAAAATGCGTTGCTGTGCTGATGATGATGCGCGGGTTGACGGCATCCAGCAACTCACTGCCTATCGTGATCCCGGAACGGTGACGGCCCGCGACGAGAATGTCCGCCCGAACATCACCCCGCTGATGCTCCAGCAGCCACCCCTGAGTCGACGGACCGGCATCCGACAGAAAAAGAATCCTGGCCTCCCCCGCATCCAGGCGAACGACCAGCACCTTGTCGTCCGCCTCGTTCCTCACCAGCCCCGAAGGCGGGTGGAGCACGGTGACGGATGCGAAGCTGTCGATCCGGATTCCGTCGCCAGCACGCACGAGCGACTTCGGAATACCGAGCTCCTGGAGTCTGGTGTGAAGTTTTCCCCGTGTGGGAGATCGATCGTTCAGCACGGAATCCACGAATAGGGGGGGCTGGCGACTCTCGGCAAGTGCGGCAGCTCCTCCGATATGCCGTGCGTCGCCGTGGGTAAGGATCAGCCCGTCGGGTGCGTCCCTCCCCCGGCTCCGCAGCCAGGGCTTGATCACGCTTTCGCCAGCCCAGCCCGGACCGGAATCGAGCAACCAGATCTTCCCTCCGCTCTGGATGGCCGAGCAACCACCAGCCTCAAAATCAAAAACCGTGACAGCCGCAGGGATCGTCTCCGGCATGCCGACAAGAAAATGGGAAAACGGCATCGCTACCGATGCCTGAACAACACCGAGCAGAATTTTTGTGAACGCCCAGTTCGCATTGTTGAAAACCGCCGCCAGAAATCCGGAAACCAATCCACCTGCGAGGGCGAGGCAGGCGGTCACCATGATTACGAACGCCAGCGGCACGATCACCAGGTTCGCGGGCAGGGCGCTGAATGACACCAGGTGAAAATAGGCAATCGTCAGCGGAAACGACCCTGCCCACGCAGCGAGCGAAACAGCGAACAACCCGCCGAGTTGCTCTGCCGATCCCGCACCGAGCTGTTGCCCCCGGGTCCAGAGCTGCCGCGGCACAAAGGGATCGGGATGGACGTGCCGGCGGATCGCCTTATGCAGCGGAACCGCCCAGAGCAGGATCGCGAGGACCACCAGAAATGAGAGCTGGAAGCCGGGATTGAAAAGTTCGCTCGTCCACTGGGCAAGAATCAGAAAGCCGGCCGCGCAAAGCGAGTTGACCGGCACCGGCCGCCGCGACGAGGTCAGCCCGATGAGAAAGATGGCCGACATCACTGCGGCGCGCAGGCTGGATGGCTTCCATCCCGTGATCAGCGCGTAAAAGAACAGCGCCGGGATGATGGCCGCCACCGCCCAACGGCGGCGGACCCCGGCCAGTTTCAAAATCTGCCAGAGAATCAACGCGATCATCCCGACATGGAGGCCGCTCACGCTGAAAAGATGAAAGGTTCCGGAGTTCCGGAAATCCTGCTGCAGGGCATCGGGAATCGAGGAGGTCACGCCGAGCACCATGCCGGCAAGGAGGTCGCAGACCACCGGGTCGTCGCCAATCCCGACCCGCAGCGTCCTCTCCATCCACGCCGAGCAGCGCGAGGCGATGGAAGGAATCGAATACCACGGGGCCGGGCGCAGCACGAGCACATCCATCGGCGCGGCGGCCTCGATCCCGCAGGTGATCCCCCGGAGGCGCATCCACGCCCGCTCGTCAAAGGCCCCGGGGTTCCGCGGTGGAGGGATCAGGGCCAATGTGCCGGTCACGCGGATGCTGTCACCCCGCGCCGGGGCAGGCGACTTCAGCGTCACCACGACATCGGCAGGACATGGAAATTCCCTGCCGTCGATTTCCATGCTCCGCACGCCCAGCGTGAACCTCTCCCGCCCCTCCCCGAAGGGCGTGGGATCAGAAACCACTGCCCCTGTGGCGGTGCAAAGCATGCGCCCGCTTCGAACCATCTCCGCAAGCTGCCACGAAACCGACTCGCGCGTCTGCCAGGCGTGCGCGCACGCGAACGCACAGCCCGCCGCCGCATAGAGCCACATCGCCCGGCGGGTGAAAGACCACGCCGCACACGAGATGCCGGCGCCGGCAAGAAAGATCCCTGAAGGCCACCAGGAGAAGTGGGACACAACAATCCCGGAGATCGCGGCAAGCAGCAGCCCCAGGAACGGGAGGCGTTGACGCATGATCGCAGGGCGCAGGCTCACGGCTGGCCACAGAATTTGAAAAGCAACATCGCCGTCGCGTGACCATCCTCGAAATAAAATTTCAGCGCGCCGTCCCGGCCGGCGACATCCTCCGCCACCGCGCAGCTCGCGCGCCGGGAATGGATCTGGTGGATCCCCTGCCGGCGCTGATGGTAGGGCGCCCCCCAGACCTCGATCAGGCACGCGCGCCCACAGCAATCCATGAGCAGGTTTTCCACCTCCTTGCGCCCGAGATGCTCATAAAACACGTTTGCCCTCGACTCGATGTCCGCGTAGTCCATCCTCCCGCAGATTTCCGCGCCGGGCGCGGGCAGGACATCCCATGCCCCCTTCACCATCCCGACCCGCACGCGCGAGTCGAACCCGGCGAGCCGGTTCCGCTTGGAGAGCGTGTTGACCGCCACCACGATTTCCCCTCCCATTTCCATGCGGATCAGCACATGGTCGATCTCGGCCGGGTTGTCATGATCCTCAAGTTCCGCCCCCACGATCCACCCGACTGCATGAACCAGCGGAGCACCCGGCAAAAGGTGCGGCTGATAGGGCCCGCGATGGCTCGCGCCCACCGGCAGGATCAGTTGTTAAACGAAAACGGACTGTAGAGCGACTCCTCGTAGCCGGAGTCATACCAGTCGTCAACGGCCGGCGCATTGTAGGCGAACGGCTGCTCGTCCTGGTAATACGGGCTGTTGTAATACTGGTCCTTCTGCGTCTTCGCCATCCGCGCTTTCTGCTTCGGCGAATTGTTCCCGTAGAAACCCTGCGTCTCGGTCAGGAAATTCAGCAGCTGCGCGCTTGCGCCGGCCGACTTCAGACCCGAGAGCTGCGCATATGACAGGTCGTAGGCCTTACGGGTGCTGTTCAGGTAGCCGACAATCGTGTTCGTCGGGACCCCCTTGGCCACAAGATTCCTGATGTCCTGATAGTCCAGCGCACGCGCATTGCTCATTTTCAAAACCGTGCCCGAATCCACCCCGCGAGACGAGGCGGCCGATGTCACCGCCGGGTCCACCTGCGGACCCGATGCGCATCCGATCACCAGGAGCCCGCAGAGGGCCATAAGAATAAGACGGAATGGATTCATAAATAGTGGAGTTTGTGGAAATGACCGGACGTCCGCCGGATGCGCAAGGAATACCTCCGGCTGCGGTGTATTGCAAAATGAAAATGGGGAACGGGAAGATGATTGCACGCCGCGCGCGCCGCGGGTTATGAATTGGGTATGCGAATATTGACTGTGCCGTCCCGATTGTTCTGATGGCGGGTCTTGCATCCAACACTCCGCTGTTCCAGCGGTTGGACAAATGGGCCGGCGTGGCAGCCTGCGCGGCTTGTTCGATCATCAGGAAACTGGGATTTTCTTCAAAGGCATCGGGAGGCCGGAGGGGGCTTCTTTTCGTCAAGCTGGCCGAGCAGGGGTCCACCGTCCTGGCCGGGGGCGCCATCCGGGATGCCGTAAAAAAATTCGGAGCGGAGAATGTCTACTTTTTGGTTTTTGACGAAAACCGCTTCATCCTCGACGCGCACGGTCTGATCCCGCACGGAAATGTCCTGACCGTCCGCACGGGCAGCCTCTTCGAGATCCTGAAAACTTCGGTCGAACGGCTGTTGGAAATCCGCGGCAAGCGGCTGGAGGCGCTGGTGGATCTGGAGTTCTTTTCGCGGGCGACGGCTGCATTCTGCTTTTTGACGGGCATTCCGAAGCGGGTCGGATTCCACGCCTATTTTTCCGAAGGCCCCTGGCGCGGGGATCTCTTCACCCACCGGCCTCGATACAATCCGCACATGCACACAAGCAGCACGTTCCGGAGCCTCGTTGCAGCCTTGGATGCCGACCCGGAGGCATTTCCGCAGTTTGATTGGGTCCAGCCGGATCCCGCCGCCTACGAACCCCCGCGCTTCGTGCCCACGCCGGCCGAAAGCGAAGCTGTAAAAACGTTGATCGCCGGCCACTGCGGGGGGGGGCCGCTCGTGCTGCTCAACGCGAATGCCAGCGATCTCCTTCCGCTCCGCCGGTGGGCGGATGCCAACTACGTCGCGCTCGCGCGCCGGATCCTTGAGGTCCGTCCGGACGTCTTCGTCGCTTTCACCGGGGGCCCCTCCGAGGCCTCCAAAACTGCCGGGATCGCAGGGCAGGTCGCTTCGGACCGCGCCTTCAGCGTGGCGGGGAAAACGACCCTCCGGGAACTTCTCGCACTCTACAATCTGGCCGACGTCCTGGTGACGAACGACAGCGGCCCCGCCCACTTCGCCACCCTCACCGGGATCCACACGGTTGTTCTTTTCGGCCCGGAAACGCCGCGCCTCTTCGGCGTCCTCCTGCAGCGCTGTCAAACCATCACCGCCGGCCTCGCCTGCAGCCCGTGCGTCAGCGCCACCAACAACCGCCAGACTTCCTGCCGCGACAACGTCTGCATGAAGAGCATCTCGGTGGAGACGGTTTTTGCGGCAGTGAATGCCGCCCTTGCTGCACGCGGAAAGGCCTGAAGGATCACCGCCCACCACCCCCGAACAGGGCCATCCCGTGCTCACAAATAATGTCCCGGCTGGGACATTATACCAGTTCTTTGAAATACCCAGACTCCCTGGCTTGATCTTTCGGCACAGGGCTGCGGGTAATTCGGGCTATTGTCTGCGACGCAGGCAGGTCGCGAGAGCGATGGCCAGCTTTTCGATCCGTCCGAGGCGGAGGCGTTTCTTAAAGACAGGAAAATCCATCTTTTCCAAGCGGGACAGGAGAGTCGAGTAGAGGGACTTCATGATTTCCGCCGGGAGCAGGGCGCGCGCATCGGGAGCGGGCGGAATCGCAGCATGGAATCTGGCGCGGGCGCGGCCGGCCTCGAACCGCATGAGTTCCAGAAAACTCCCCCCTGGCAGGCCGGCAAGAAAATCCTGTTCGGAAATTCCGAACCGCGCCAGGTCATCCAGCGGAATGTAGATCCGCTCCATACCGGCATCTTCACCGGCGTCCCGGAGAATGTTCGTGAGCTGCAACGCGTGTCCAAGATTCTCGGCGTAGGCCACGCTCCCCGGATCCGTGCAGCCGAAAATCCGGATCGAAACCAGCCCGACCGCGCAGGCCACCCGCCAACAATATTGTTCCAGATCGCCGAATGTTTGAAAACGGGAAGGGCGGACGTCCATCGCGCATCCGCGTATGATCTCAGCGAGCAGCGTCCGGTCGATTCCGTTTCGTGTAACGACTTCCTCAAGCTCCTCCGGCAAAGTCCGCCCTTCGACCGCCTCCACCCATTCGTCCAGAAGGCGGGACTTTTCTTCGTTGGTCCTCCCACCCTCGTCGGCTATGTCATCGACCTCCCGGCAGAACCGGAAAAAGACAAGCGCGTCGCGGCGGCGGTGTCGCGGAAGCCAGATCAACGCGAAGGCCAGGTGCGAACCGCGGGCGGAGGAAGCGGGGGCGAGCGAGATCATGAGATGCGCCCGTCCCGCATTTCGATTATCCGGTCAGCGAAGGGGGCTATCAAATCGCGGGGGCCCGCCCAAAGCACGGTGATTCCGAATTGATTCGCCGCCATCCTGGCCAGAGGAAGCAGGTTGGAATCCGGAGGGGAGATGCAGATGAGAATTCTGGGATCGTGGACGAGAGCCCTTGCGAACGCGGCGCGCCATTTCAATGCCGGATCGAGCATCCCGGCGCGCGGGGTTTCAATGCCGCCTATGCCGGCAAAATCGAGGACCTGCCTGGTGCGGTCCCTCGCCTCTTTCGCCCCGCCACCGCAGATCCGAAAGAGCGGCATGGCCACGTTTTCCGCCACTGTGAACGACGGCAGAAGATACGGGTGGCCGAAAAGAAATCCGCAGGCCTCGTTCCGGAATGTTGCGGTGTCCTCCTCGGAAAATTCCGCGGCGTCATGCCCCGCCAGAACGAGACGCCCGCTGTCCGCCTTTTCCAGCAGACCGATGATGTTCAGAAGAAGCCCCTTCCCGCATCCATCTTCTCCGCAGAACCCGACAAACTCGCCGACATCGAACGCCGCGGAAAACTCCCGCACCCGCCCGGGACCGGAATGGTTCCAGTTGGGCCGCTCGCAGGTCACGTTGTCGCAGAGGATCGATGTCACCGCGCACATGCAACCCGACAGTCCCCGCGACTTCAAGCCCGGGGAAACGGAAATCCCGGATTACTTTCCGAGCTTGTCCGCGAAATCCCCGAACCGCCTGGCCGCGTAGGCGGACAGCGCCGGACGAACCAGCGGAACGCACAGCTTGATCAGCGAAAAAAAGATGTCCCAGAACCCGCGCGGCTTTTTTGCCTCCACCTTCGCGGCGCCCTTCTCGCGCACGAGCTTGGTGACCGTTTTCGTGCGGGTCTTCGGCCCCGCGAGAAAATAGCCGGCTGCGGCGGCGCCGCCGAGCCATGCAAACGGCCGGGATCTGACGGATCTCCGGAGCTTGGAGGCGACATTGAATTCCTCCCGCACAGCCGATGTGTCGCGGGCGATGGCCGCGCGGCTCCGGGCAAGTTCGGCCACAATCTCCGCTTTCCTGCTCACGGCTTGCCGCCTCCGCGGAGAGCCCCCAGATCGCGGGAAATTTCACTTCTGGTCGCCGGGAAGAGCGGCTTCCGCCAATGAGACTTCACGTGGTGGGCGCAGAGAAAAGCAAGCAGGGCATGCAGCAAAACAAAGGCCGGAAGGATCCAGATCCAGCTCACATGAAAGACGGCCGCGATCAGGAATGCCGCGGAAATGACAGCAAGCACGTATCCGAAAGCCGCGAAAAACAGCGCGGCAAAAATCATCACCGCGAGCCGCAGCGCCAGCGCGCCAGCCTCGCGGGCCTCTTCGCCGGCGAGCGCCCCGAGCGCCTCGAGGTGCCTGCCCAGCGAACCCGACAGGCGGAGCAGTTCTGCAGTCAGCCCACGCGGAGAATCCTCCGGAATCGCCCGGGCTCCGCCGCTGGATGCGGTCGTTTCCAAATCAGCGCCGGAAAATAATGCCAAGAAGGAATCCGATCCCGACGGCAATTCCGACGGCCTTCAGCGGGTTCTGCCGGATGTAATCCTCGGTCTCTCCCTGGTAGGTCTGGGCTCGCGAAGCCGCATCGCCCCAGGCTGCACGGGCTTTTTCCTGATATTCCCCGGCTTTGGATTTCGCCTGGTCGCGAAGATCCCCGTAAGTCGCCGTGGCGGCATCGCCAAGATCTTTCGCTGCAGCCGTGATGTGCTCCTTGCCGACTTCGTAGGCGGCCTGGGCGTGGTGTTTGACAGTATCGCTGACCGCCTTTGAGGCTTCTGTGGCCGCACCGAGCGCCTTCTTGGCGTGTTCCGTGCTGCTTTCGAGCTTCTTGGCGGCGATTTTTGCATCGTTGGATTCGGACATATTTTCCTCCATTTTGGTTCGCTTTTCAGAGTGCCACAGAATTCCAGCTTGGCAAGCTCCGATGGCGCGGGAATGATGCCTCCCTATGTCAGATGTCCACTCTTTCGCTCCGGGGCGGGTCGAACTCCTCGGAAACCACACCGACTACAACGGGGGCGTCGTCCTCTCGGCCGCCATCCAAATGGGGATCAGCGCCACGGGAAAAGCGCGCGGCGACAGCCGGATCGTTCTCACCAGCGAAGGGATGGAGGGGTCAGCCACCGCCGATTTGTCGGTGGGGCTGCAGCGGCGGGGTTCGTGGGATGACTATCCGCTTGGCGTGGTGGAAATGCTGCGACAGGCGGGCGCTGCGGTCGGCGGATTCGACGCCCATTTCGTGGCGGACCTCCCGCCGGGAGCCGGGCTTTCGAGTTCGGCCGCCCTCGAAGTGGCCACCGCAGTGCTCGTGACAAGGCTCTTTCCGTTCTCAGTCTCCCCGCTCGACCTCGCCAAAATCTGCCGCCGGGCGGAGAACGAATTCGTCGGGGTGAGCTGCGGTCTCCTCGACCAGGTCTCCTCGATCTTCGGACGCCGCGACCATGTCGTCTTCCTCGACTGCCGCGCGGAATCCGTGGAGTCCATCCCGTTCCCTCCGGGGTTCGGCCTCCTGATCGTCCATTCCGGCGTCAAGCATGCGCTGACCGGCGGCGAATACAACGAACGCCGCGACCAGTGCTTTGAAGCGGCGAAGCTCATGGGCGCGCCGGCGCTGCGCGACGTCACGAGCGCCCGGCTCGAAGCTGCGGATCTTCCCGGCCTCGTCAAGCGCCGCGCCCGGCACATCACCGGAGAAAACGAGCGCGTCTTCTCCGCGCTGGCCGCCCTCCGCGCCGGCGATGGCGATCAATTCGGCAAGCTCATGACCGCCTCCCACCGCAGCTCGATGGAAAATTTTGAGAACAGCACCCCCGAGCTTGATGCCCTTGTGGAAATTGCCATCAACCAGGACGGCTGCCATGGGGCCCGCCTTACCGGCGGCGGGTTCGGCGGAGCAATCGTCGCACTCACGGAAATCAAAAAAACCGCCGCAGTCGCGGAAGCCGTCACTGCACAATATCTCGAAAAAACCGGCAATCGCGCCACCGCCTACCCGTGCTTGGCAGGCGATGGTGCACTCGCGGCCCGGCAGGTGTAGCAGCCTCTTTACCGCAACATTCGCCTGTCGCGCCCGGCGATGAGCGGAGTTGAAATCCTTTGCAAACCCACTAGGTTGGCACCCTGTGACAGATTCCATCACCATGCGGGAGCTCCTCGCCGCCTACCCTGGCGCGCAGCGCGCGATGTTCCGCCATTTTCACATCGGCGGCTGCGCAAGCTGCGGGTTCGCGCCGGAGGAGAAGCTCTCCGACGTCTGCGCCCGCAACCAGGGAGTCTCCCCCGAGGATGTTCTGGATAAAGTCAGGGAATCCCACGAGCAGGACAAAAACGTTCTGGTTCCTCCGACCCTGGCAGCCGAGGCCGTCCGCTCGGGAGGCGCACGGCTCCTGGACATCCGGACCCGTGAGGAATTCGAGGCCGTCCATATCGAGGGGGCCGAACTTTTCAGCCAGGATCTCCTCCAGACGATCATGGGCGGATGGCCGAAAGAAACCCCGCTCATCGTTTATGACCATACGGGATCGCGCAGTCTGGATGCCGCCGCATATTTTTCCGGGCACGGATTCCTGAACGTCCGCGCGCTCAAGGGCGGCATCGACGCATGGAGCCTTGAAGTCAACCCCTCGCTTCCGCGATACTCCCTCGAATGAGCGACAAAATCGAAGATGCGATCCGCAATCCTCAGAACCTCGGCGAAATGTCGGGCGCGGATGCCGTCGGCACCGCCGGCAGCACCGATTGCGGCGACATGCTGCGCATGTGGATCAAGTTCCGCGAGGATGGAGGGCGAAAGGTCATCGACAAGGCAACCTTCCAATCGTTCGGCTGCCAGACTGCGATCGCCGTCGCCAGCATGGCAACCGAGATGATCAAAGGCAAAACGCCGGGCGAGGCGCTCGCCATGTCGGGAGCCGATCTTTCCGCGCCGCTCGGCCCCCTGCCACCGATGAAGATCCACTGCGCACAACTCGTCGAGGGAGCTCTGAAAAACGCCCTCACGGGTGAAGCGTCCGAAACGCCCCACCCGGTCGGACCGACTCTTTCGGACAGTTTCCACCAGCCTGCCAAAGTCACCATCAAACTCCATTCCTGATCCCATGTCATCCCAGCGAGAAATCACACTCCCACGCGATTGCGACGCCATCCAGATTCCCAGCGGGCACCCGCTCGTCCTGCCAGCCGGCATGTCGGTCGTCATCACCCAGTCGCTCGGCGGGACCTTCACCGTCGCGACTCCCGGCGGGCTCGCCCGCATCGAGCTCAAGGATGCTGACGCCCTCGGGATCAACCCCGAGGAAGCCACCGCGAAGATCAAGGTCGAGGGCACTACCGACCAGGCGGTCTGGGACCAGCTCAAGACCGTTTTCGATCCGGAAATTCCGGTCAATATCGTGGATCTCGGCCTTGTCTATGACTGCCAGATCACCAAGAAGGACGACGGCTCGGTCTCGGTCAACGTCAAGATGACGCTCACGGCTCCCGGCTGCGGGATGGGGCCGACGATCGCCGCCGACGCCCGCGGCAAAATCCTCTCCCTCGAGGGGGTGGGGGAGGCGGAAGTTGACCTCGTCTGGGATCCGCCGTGGAACCAGGCCATGATCAGCGAGGCCGGAAAAATGAAGCTCGGCATCCTCTAGCGCCCGCCATGGGGCTCCTCGATCTACTCCGGACTCCGGAATTCCACGTCGGGGATTTCCTCATGCCATGGGGGATGGTGATCAGCGCTCTCGGGTTCCTTGCTGCTTGGCTCGTCGTGCTTGAGCTTGAGCGCCGGACCTGGACCCGCTACATCTGGCACGTGCCACTCTTTTTTGTCGCGCTTGCGGTCCTCTTCGGCTGTGTGATCGGTCTGGTTCTCGCCCCATGAAATCGCCCCTCTCGAAATACGCTGTCACCACCGTGGTCATCGTGCTTGCCGCCGCCGCGGCTCTCGCGATGTATCACCGCTACGTCACCCGCCCCTGGACGCGCGACGCCCAGGTCCGCGCGAATGTCGTCGGTGTCGCCTGCCGGGTCGGCGGGCCGATCATAAACATCCCGGTCAAAGACAACCAGCAGGTCAAAAAGGGCGACCTCCTCTTCGAGATCGATCCCGCCACCTACATCGCCGACGTCAACACCTGGACCGGAAAACTTCAGCAGGCGCAGGCGAAGGCCATCCAGTCCAAGCAGGAGCTCGACCGCCAGACCGTCCTCTACCAGACCAAGGTCACCGACCTCCGCGACCTGGAAAACGCGCAGGACTCCTACATCGGCGCCCAGGCTGATGTCGCGGCCGCACAGGCCTCGCTCGACTACGCCAAGCTCAGCCTCGGCTACACCAGAATCCTCGCGCCGGTGGACGGCTACCTCACCAACGTCGTAACCTCGCCCGGGCAATACGTCACCGCCGGGCAGCAGATCCTCGCTCTCGTCGACTCCTCCTCCTTCTGGATCGCCGCCTACTTCAAGGAAACCCAGCTCCTCCACGTCGCCGAAAACGCTCCCGCAAAAATCCGGCTCATGGGACATGACAACCAGCCGTTCGACGGCATCGTCGAGAGCGTGGCCTGGGGAATTTTTGTGCCCGACGGCTCGACCGTCCAACTCCTCCCCGACGTCAGCCAGACCATCGACTGGGTGCGCCTCCCGAACCGCTTCCCCGTCCGTGTTCAGGTCACCGGCAAGCCGCCGGTCCCCCTCCGCATCGGCCAGACCGCCTCGGTCTCCCTCTCCACTCCTTGAACCGGTTCCCGGGATCAGATCCCGTCGCCATAAGGCCCCATCACCTCCGAAGCAGCCACAGGAGGACCGGCGAGCACATCGGCCAAGGTCGTCTGATCCATCAACTCAGCCACCATGTTCCTCGCCCGCAGGAGCACTCGCCGGAACCGGCAAACAGGTTCCTGGGAACATCGCCGGTAGTCGGTCACGGATACACACGCAATCGGTGCAAGGTATCCGTCGAAACATCTCACGACCTCACCCATCGTTATTTTGGATGGATCTCTTTTCAAAAGATACCCGCCGCGCTTGCCCGCGACGCTCTTGACCCATCCCCTTTCCTTCAGATCGAGCATGATGTGCTCGAGAAACCGCTTCGGCACATCATTCCTGCGGGCCAATTCTCCGATCGGAATCGGATTGCTCCCGTGATGCTCGACTAGTGTGAACAGCGCCCTCAGGGCGTAGTCCGTTCGCATGGAAAGCTGCATACACGATTAAACTAGACGGGATTCCAAACAGTTCAAGCAACGCCTGCCGGCCGCTTTTCCTCCCTGACTTAGCCTGTGATTCTTGTGAAAATGCCCTGCAGGAGCATCAACGTGCGAGACGAGAGGGGGGCCCAAGCGATTCAACATCTGTCCCTTTGCGGCGAGTAGATTGTGGTATATCGACCCGTGTTAAAGATGTTTCCCGGTGCAATATTGGATTCCATCGTGTGGGGAGCTTGACACATGAAGAGGCGAAGGGTCCCCTGATCTCCATGAAGAGCATCCTCCTTCCCATCCTCGTCCTTGCTGGTCATTTTCTGACTCCCGACGCATGGTCCTGTACCCGGGTTCTCTATTCCGGCACGGAGAATACAATCGTGACCGGCCGCTCGATGGATTGGTCGCAGGACATGGGAACGAACCTCTGGCTTTTTCCGCAGGGCATCGGACGAAATGGAAGCGCGGGGCCGGATTCCATCCGCTGGACATCGAAATACGGCAGCGTCATCGCTTCGATTTACGAGGCTGCAACGGTTGACGGAATCAATGAAAAGGGGCTCGTGGCGAACGTGCTCTATCTGGTCGAGTCCGACTACGGATCGACAGCGGGACATCCGACTCTTTGCATCAGCATGTGGGCGCAATACGTTCTGGATAATTTTCAGAACGTCTCAGAGGCCGTTGAGGCGCTGTCCAAGAAACCCTTCCGGATCGTGGCCCCGACACTTCCAAACGGTTCCCCCGCGCAGGGGCACCTGGCCATCTCGGACCCGGGCGGAGATTCCGCCATCTTCGAATATGTGGACGGAAAACTTGTCGTCCATCACGGCCGGGAATTCACGGTCATGACAAATTCGCCGATCTACTCGGAGCAGCTCGCGCTCAATACCTACTGGCAAAGCATCGGCGGAACCGTCTTCCTGCCGGGAACAAACCGGGCGTCGGACCGCTTTGCTCGCGCCTCGTTTTTCGTGGGTTCCGTGCCGAAAAAAGCCGATCCCAACTACATCACCGCCGTGCCGGATCGTTCGTTCAATTTCCAGGCCATCGCCAGCGTTCTAAGCATCATGCGGAGCGTGAGCGTTCCGCTTGGCATGACCATGCCCAGCCAACCGAATATCGCCTCCACAATCTGGCGGACCGCCGCGGACCAGAAGAACCGCATCTACTACTTCGACTCTGCCACCACCCCGAACACGTTCTGGGTGGACCTCGATGACCTGAACTTCGCCAAGAATGCGCCTGTCCAGCGGCTTGAGGTTGCCGGCGGCCGGGTTTATTCCGGCGACGCGGCAAAGTCCTTCGCTCCTCAGAAACCCTTCGCCTGGCTCTCGGGCGATCCGGCGGCAAAAAAATAAGCCGGCCAGGATCTCAGCGGGTCTTCCATTTGAGGTCGAGGTGAGGATCGTAATCCCGGATTTCATCAGGGCGAAAACCTTCGAGGTATTCAAAGAGATCGACGGTATGCCCCTGCATGAAAGCGCGACCGGTTTTGGTGCAGCGCCGGAACTCCCAGGTATGCCCGATGCGGGCCTTGATCAGGCGGCTCACTGGACTGTTCTCCGGGCGATGGCGGCAGGTCCAGTGCATTTGGGTCTTTGCTGTTGTCACGGTGCCGCCCATAAAAACCCGGATGTCGGTATAGTCGTGCAACTCATCGAAGAACTTTCGCTTGGTGATCTGGTGCCTCTCAAAATCGCCATACCCCATCCAGCGCTGCTCACCGAACTGCATGTAAAATCCCTCCTCGGCAAGAATGGGAATGAATGCCGAGAGCCCGGCCTGAAGATCATGAAGCTGCCCCCATTGCAAAATTATTTCTCGGGCCTCTGCCTCGGAAACAGGTTCAGAAATGCTTTTCGGCATTTGCTCATCTCCGCCGGCTTCACCGGAAAGTCAACCCCCGCCCCGTGAGCAGGGATCTCAACCCGGTAAATCCCCCTCCGCAATCCCCTCGCTTGCGCGTGAGGGCAGCCGCAGAAAAATAAAACCCGCCTCCGTTTCCGGAAGCGGGTTTCAAGGTTTTGGCACCTGTCGGCAGGGTAGGGGAAACGGGGGGGGTGGCAAGCACTGGATGCACCCCTCATCGCGGCGCGGGTAAGCAACAACATCAACAATGTCCTCCATCCCCATTGTTTGGTGGAGAGCCTGAAAAATGAAAGGACTGGACGCTGCAGGGTTCGAACCTGCGACTTCCACCGTGTGAAGGTGGCACTCTACCGCTGAGTTAAGCGTCCGGAAATAGTGCAGCATTCAATACCAAACAACCCCGCTTTCACAAGGGAAAAGCAAATCTGGAAACGGACAAATAAAAAAGCCGGACCACTGCTGGTCCGGCTTTTTGTTGAAGTTGTTGTTGGATCAGAACGCGTAGCGCAGGCCTGCACGACCGAGGACGCCGCTCTTGGGCTCCTCGGAGGAGTAGATCCAGCGGGCGTCGGAGAAGAGGCCGATGTGCTCGGTGAGGCGGTATTCCAAACCGCCGCCGACATGACCGAAGCCGTGGCCGCTGCGATGAGCGCCGTAGGCGGCTCCACCGCCAACCATGGCGTAAGGAGCGAGGTTCCACGAGCAGATCGGGTAGCGGAGGAAGAGGTTTCCGACCGTTGCCCACTCAGCGGCTTCGCTCTTGCGGCCAACGATGTCCTGTTCGACACCGATACCGATGAACTGGGTGAAGAAGTAGTTCACACCCAGGCCACCGCCCCAAGCCGGACGTCCGGCATTGTAGAAGAGGCCGGCTGCAAAAGCATCCAACTGCAGTTCGCCAGCGCGGAACAGGCAGGTCGGAGGCTCGACAACCACTTTGTCTTTGAATGTTTTCCCGTCGCCTGCAAAAGCAGCGGCGGCCGTCAGCATGATAATCCCGGTTAAGGAGAGCAGTTTTTTCATAGCGCAAGAGGTCTAGCATGAGGGAGGGTCGGCGTCAATACATATTTTGAGTCCTGGCGGCTACGCGGCTACGCGGACTGCAAGATTGAGTGTGAAGTGCCACGCCATCAGCGCATGCTCCAGTGGGACCGCATTGGGCGATTGGCAGGAAAAAGGCATCGCTTCCTCGCCCCGTAGCCAATGGCTCCCAGCCAGGCGAAAACGGACAACATGCCTGCGAACGGCGTCACCGCCTTCGGCGTGCTGCTCATGTTGAACTCGCTTCCGCCAAAGAGCGGGGCAAAATTTGGTGTATCGTTTTGAGCAGTCGCGGATGCGCTGGTTTTATTCGCACATCGTTGTGCATCAACCTTTTCGCGCAAAACGACTTTTCCTATCGCCGTTTTTCGGGTTGAAGGGGAAACTATTCCACCCGGACAATCCTTGCGAACGGGGCCGCCGTCCGGTCTCCGACGCGAAATCCGATCAGTTTTGAACCCAGCGGGGAATCAGGTGTGATGACCGTCACTGTTGTCCCGTCCTGTATGACCTCGGTTCCTCCTCCGGACGGAGCGAGAAAAAACCATTCTTTCGAGCCGGGGAACTCAATTTCGGCCAACGCGCCGAGATCTACGGGATCGAGATCGGAGAATGTGCGAAGAGGCATTTTCTCGATTTCTGCGATGGCCCCGGCGGTGGCGACAGCCTGCTTTGCCAGCCCATCGGCAAGGTAGTTTTCCTCAATGGCGAGGGTATCGTATTTTCCCTCGGCCTTGCTCTCGGCATCGTTGCCTCCCTCCCGCGTGATCTTCGAGATGCGGCTTTGGGTTTCGAACTCCTTCCGGAGGCGCTCCAGAATGCCTGCGACGATTTTCTGTTTGTTCATGGGTGGCTCTTGTCAATAGACCATCGGGATGAACCGATTGGTGCGGGTTTCGTATTCGCGATACCCCGGAAACCTTTTGCGGAGGAAGTATTCCTCACGGCAGGATTTCGCGTGGAAGAATGGGACCAAGGCTGCCGCCATCACCGCAGCGGGCCAGCTTAGCCAGAAAAGCGCCCAGCCAAATCCGGCCAGGATCACGGAGGTGTAGAGCGGGTGGCGAATTCGCGAGTAGATTCCGTGCTGAATCAGTCCGCCGCGGGCTCCTGGTGTGGGGAATGGGGTGAGATTTCGTCCGAGCGCCTTTGCTCCTGCGGCGGCAACGATCGTAGCCGCGGCAAGAACAAATGCCCCGGCCAATCTCCATTCCTCTGGTCCCGCGCCGGGATGCCTGAGCGCAAGCACGACCAAGATTGCAATGAGCAGGAACTGCCCGGCAACCCAAGCTCCTCCGCGCTCGATAAATTGCTTCATGGGATGGAATCAATTCCAGAGCGGATTGAACCGCGTGCCGTCCGGGTTGATCCCGAAGCTCCGGAGAACTTTGCGTGCCACCTCGGCATCGATGTCCGTCGGCAGGGTCGCGGGGAGGATTCCTGCGAGCCGGCCCTGCATGTCCGCAGTGCGGCCCTCCCGATCCTCGCCCGCAGAAACAAACTTGCCGTCCCTGTCCCGCTGGGTTTCGTGGATGGCCAGGTATCCGCAACCGGGGATCCCGGCGTTCAGGCTGACGACCTCGACCCGGTCCGGCGCGGTGGAAGGTCGGATGTCGGTGTCAATGGATCCGCCGGGAGGCGCAATCCGCGCCCGGGCTTCCAGGATCCGGACGGCCGCCGTGCAGCGATTTTCCGGCGCCAGCAACTGGCAGGCCCCGGCAAAGTCACCCTTTATCTGAGGATGCTTCGTGCTTGCGGCGGAATATAGAATCAAGCCTTCATCCGAAAAGGCCGGCATCATGGGTGGCACCTGGCCGTTGTCCCTGAGAAACCCCTTGGCGACAGCAATGCCGGCGGCGAGGAACTGATGGATCTTTTCAGACTGTGGCATTGAGGATCGCCGCATGGAGAATGTAGCGATGGCACCGGACTCCGGAAAAGATGACTCAAACATGCAAGGAGAGCTTTCACAGATCAATTGTGGTTGCAGGCAGGCGATCCGCCGGGAAAAACGAAGCCGTCGCGGAACTGGACTTTGTCCCGATCGCCGAGGAACTCCAGGAGCTCTGGCAGGGACATGTTCTCCGCCGAGCAGGTGTTGAACCGGGCGCCCGCTCCGAATTCCTGTGCCACGATGCCGGTCAACACACCGCTCGCGATGCCCTCCGGGTATTTGGCGACGAGCGCCATGATCTCGTGCCCGTGGATCATTTCGGTGGTCATGCCGGCAAAATATTCGACAGCGCGCCATCGGCCAAGCCACAGTGATTGAAAATACCGCTCCAAAATGTGCGTCACGTTCCAGTTTCGAGGCAAAACCTACAAGCCGGGCCGGGAGGTTGCCGGCTCCGGCGGGCGCGGGGTTGTCCGTCATGCCTGGGCAGGGTTTGCCCGCAGCGAAATCCTGTCCGGGTGGGAGAGGCGGGGGCGGTTCTGATCGATCTGCCCGCCACAAGGTTTGCCGAACGTTCGGAAATCACCGGAAAATTGATCTGGGATGATGTCCCGGAAGGGCTTGTCATCCGCGGTTTGGTGGACATTCAGACTGCCCGGCCGCCTGTCTGCCTGCGGCAGTCTTCCTCATCCCCATTGGGTCCGATACCCCGAAGCCGGCTTCGTCATGGCTGCTGGAGGGACGACCGCCGTGTCGTCCGTGGATGGCAACGGACCGGACGGCGCCGGTCCCTCCAGATGCCTCGGGGCTTGCCCAGGGGATTCTTTCCTTGCCTGCGGCAAATCGAGGTTCTTTTGTGGACATCGAGCCTGATGTAGATTTCAGTTTTGTCTATATGGTGTGTTTGACTCTCGCTTCGCGTCCGCCCTTCGGGCTTTCTCTGCGAGACAGGCTGTCAGTTCGCTTGTTTCGCTTCGGTGATTCAGGACGAGTCTTCGCCCAATTCGGAGCCGTTCTTGCGGATAGGCCCTCAAGGGCAGTCCGCGTCTTATGAACGGCAAACACACCTCCGTTTTCAAGGCCTCGCCCGTCGCTCCAAAGCGGGTTCGCAGCCACAAAGTCCAGGCGCTTCCCAGCGTGACCCTTTAATGAAGGCCATCCTTTATCCATTCCTAGTGCTTGCCGCGTGTGGTCTCGCGCTCAGCATCGGAGCCCACTGCATGGCTCTCGCAGAAGCTGTCATTCCCGGCGGCAAGCTCGTTTGGGGACTCCACATCGGCATTTTCGTTGTCTGGCTACCTGCCGTTTGGGTTTCATATCGACTAACCCGCCACTCGAACCAGAAAGACTTCTGGAAGGTTGCTCTCGCTGGTTGTCCACTCTGGATGCGTCGTGGTCTATACGGTCTCTTCGGCTACGCCGCCCTCAACTTCATCTTATTCATCACTACGCCCGGCCGGGCAAAGCAAACTGGCGTTGCGCCACCAGCTGAGGTGCGGGGATTTTCCGGGCATTGGATGGTCTTCTACGGCGCAGCATTTGCCACGCTCTACTCTGCCATCCATGCCCCTTATCTCTTTGACGAGCGGCGTTGTCCACAGGGGCACGCTGTTTCGCCCATTGCTCGCTTTTGTCCCGAGTGCGGACACGAATTTTCCAATGAGCACGGAAACGCCTAACTGGCGATGGACCGAGCCACCATGCTTTTCGTGAGCCCCATGCCTGTCCCGGTCTGCCATGATTGATCCCTTCGAGGCTGCTGCTGCCCGCGGGTTGAAAGATATTTCCAGGCGGCGCAAGCTGCTTGTCGGCGTATCCGGCGGGCGCGACTCGATGGCTTTGCTCCATGCGCTAAGATCGCTGGGGTTTGAGAGGCTGATCGTCTGCCACCTCGACCATGGACTGAGGGGGCGCGCGTCACGGGCGGATGCGGAGTTTGTCCGGCGTTCCGCGCAGGGCTGCTGGTTCGAATGCGCCCGGGCCAGGACGGTTGATTTCGCGAATTCCCACCGGATTTCTACGGAGTCCGCCGCCCGGGAACTGCGATGCGCTTTTTTCCGCGAGTGTGCAAAGCGGCATCGCTGCCGCACACTTTTGCTGGCCCACCACGCCGATGATCAGGTCGAGACGTGTCTTTTCCAGTTTCTGCGGGGTTCCGGACCCGCCGGGCTGGCTGGCATGAAGCCGGTCAGCATGCGGGATGGGGTGAGGGTTATCCGTCCGCTGCTGGCCGTCGGACGCGAGGAGATCGACGGATACATTGCGCGGAATGCGGTCCGCTATCGCGAGGATGGGTCGAATACCTCCCCCGCACACACCCGGAACCGGATCCGCCATGTCGTGATCCCTGCAATCCGCGAGGCATTCGGGCCAAGCTTCCGGGATGCGGTCCTCCGCGCGGCGGAAATTTTCCGCAGGGAAGACGAATGGATGGAGAGCCAGGTCCCGGAGGCTGGAGCGAGACTTTCGTGCAGGGAGCTCCGGGCGATGCCGGATGCGCTCCGCCACCGCGCGGTGATCCGATGGCTGAGAAAATCCGGGGTTCCCGAACCGGGCTTGGCGGAGACCCGCCGGGTGCTTTCCCTGCTGGATGCCGAGAGCGGTCCGGCCAAGGTCAGCCTCCCCGGTAATTTTCATGCCCGCCGGCGTGCCGGGGAAATCTTTCTTGGGAAGGAAGGAAAACCGCCGCTGGAGTTTCCTCGAGGCGGCGGTTGACAGATCTGCCCTTTTTCAGGAACGAATCAGAATGTCAGGCCGGTGTAGAAGCCAAGGATCGTGGCATTTTTCACGGCACCCGTGCCGGCGGGCCGGATCTCATACTGGATGAACGGCTGGAGGAACGCCCACTGGTTGATCTGGATGCGGTAGCCGCCTTCAAGGAAGATCGTGTAGTTCGGCTGGTTGACCTTCCCGGTGTTTTGAAGGTTCTCGATGTTGTAGTAGCTGTAGCTGCCGTAGGCCACCGAGAACATCGTGAGGTCCTGGTCGCGGTGCGGGATGAGGCCGGTATAGACGAGGCCGGTCTGAAAGTAGAACGGGAAAAGGTTGTTATACTTCGGCGCGAGGCTGACGAGGTTGAATGTGCTCAGGCCCTGCTCCGAGAGTTTGGGTTTTTCGGGTGCGACAGGACTCTTGAAGTCCTTTCCGGCAGCCACGCTCTTGCCATCCGACGGGCCCTTGGCCAGCGGTGCGGGTTCTTCGGAGGGCTCGCGGAAGAGCATCTGGTCGGCCTGCAGATACATGCCGTATTGGCCGAGCGAACGCGTTCCGAAAAATGAGTTTTTCCACCCGCCGTAGTAGTATCCGCCGACCACGTATTTGCCCGGAAGTTTGGAGGCACCGATCTTCGGGGTGACGCCGGTCTCGGCCATGGCCATGAGCCCGTTCTGGCTCGGGTCGGGCCCGTAGCCCTGATAGGCGAGGCCGTGGTTGCCGCTGGCGGTCGCCTGCGGGAAGGCCATGAAGAGGCCGCCCTTGAGGTAATACCACTCGACCGGCTTCGCCTTGAGCGTGCCGCCCCATGTGGAGAAGCTCGACGAGAACGGGATGTTTCCGCCCACGCCCTTGGCGCTGTTCACCGCGTTGTTGAGGAACAGCTTCGAGAGCGGCTGGTCGATAAATTCCTTTTGAGGCTGGAGCCAGCCGCCGCGAAGGACGACCATGTCCTTGACCGGAAGCAGGTCGCCGGTTCCGATCTCAAGGCCGAACTGGAGGACGCGGAACTGCGTGCCGGAATACCAGTTCGTCGGATCGAACATGCTGTTGCTCTGGACAAACGTGCCGGCATCGGCGGCGATCTGGGAATCCCGGTAGCGGAATTGGGCGAATCCCTTCACTCCTTTGAGGGCTTCCACGCCGAGAAGCTTCCCGAAATTCTGCTCGGCACCGAATTCGATCCCCTGATCCCAAATCCCGCGCGCGCCGTTCTGGCTGGAGACGACGCCGAAAAACGCGCCGTAATATTTGCCGTTGAACGTCAGCCCGATGTCGGCGAGCGAGTCGCGGACGCCAAACCAGTTTCCGGTCATGTATTTTCCGTTCCACCAGTCCGCGAGCGGGGCTGATGACGTCTCAGCAGGCTCAGTGGAGACCGTTCCAGCAAATGCCGGGCCCGAGAGGAGAGAGGCAGCGAGCAGGGCCTTGGTGAGGCCGGCCGCATGCCCGATCAGGGTATTGGTTTTTGCGTTCATGTTTAAGACTGTTGACCTACTAACACCCGCCAAAAATCTGGGAAGGGAGAAAAATGAAACATTTTCGTGACACAATCTCAGGCCTTTTTTTCCGGTGCCTGGCCGAGCGTGGTGAAGACCAGCGCCCAGAACGCCTGGATGAGCACGGCCACCGGGATCTGTAAAAGCGGGGGCATCGAATACACGAGCGCCACCCCCGGGATCCAGATGATCCATCCGGAGACCTGAACCGGAAAAACGCGGTCCATATAGAACCCGGGCCGGAAAATTTTCCGCCATGCGGAGGAGCGGAAATTTTCGTCGCGCCAGATGAACCAGGCGATTGTGAGCGGGTTGAAGATGAGCGGGCTGACCAGCATCTGGTCCACGAGCACCTTTGGAAGAATCGTCATCATCCCGGTCCCCGATCCGAACCATTCCGCCTGGCAGCGATAGAAAAAATCCACCAGGATTCCGAGGCACCCCCATGCTGGCGCCGCGGTGAGAAACAGCCACAGGTTCCTGCAGGCCGGCCGGCCGCCTTGGAAAAAGGCGATCCGAAGGATCTCGGGCAGGAGCGCGGCTGCGGCGGCATAAGAGACGAAGGCGAAGAGGTATCCGGCTTCCTGCCTGATACCCGCAACCTCCGCTAAAAACCTCCGCATTCCCTCATGCGCCACGTAGGCGGACAGGAAGACGACCATCAGGCACTGGAGCAGGAGGCCCGGGAGAAGATTGGCACGGACCGCTGATGCCGCAGATTGAAGGGCCCGACGCAGGATTGTCATCCGGCGCACATAACCTCCGGATCCGGAAACATGCAAAGACAATCCCGCCGGCTATTGACATCGCTTCGGTCCGTCGCGACAATCCGGCACGGCAACCCTGACACGCGACCTGATTCCCATGAGCACATCCACCGTCGGATCCTATCTCGCCACCCGGATCGTCCAGTCCGGAGCCCGCGATTTTTTCTCGGTCCCGGGGGACTTCAACCTCGTGCTTCTCGACGAATTTCTCAAGCAGTCCGGCCTGCGGATGATCGGCTGTTGCAATGAGCTGAATGCCGGGTATGCGGCCGACGGCTACGCGCGGGCGACCGGCGGGCTCGCGGTCGTGGTGGTCACCTACATGGTCGGCGGGCTGAGCGTGATCAACGCGGCGGCGGGGGCGTATTCCGACGACCTGCCCCTCCTGGTGGTTTCCGGGGGGCCGAATACCAATGATGCCCCGGCGAACCACCTCCTCCACCACACGCTGGCCGAGCACAATTTTTATCATACCGAAAAGTGTTTTGAGCCGGTGGTCGGGGCCACCTTCAACATCCGCCATGTCGGGGACGCTCCCCGCATGATCGACGCCGCGGTCACGGCCTGTCTGGCGAAGCGCAAGCCGGTCTATCTGGAGATTGCCTGCAACCTTGCCGGCGCGCCGGTTCCCGCACCTGGGCCGCTGACGCTGCCGCCTCCGGCCGGAACATCCGACCCGGCGGCCCTTGCCGCCGCGGTGGACGCCGCCGCATCGCGCATCAACAAGTCGGTGAAGCCGGTCCTCGTCGGCGGGGTCAAACTCCGTTCCACCGGTGCCTGCGGCGGGTTTCTCAAGCTGGCGGATGCGCTCGGGTGCGCGGTTGCGGTGATGCCCGATGCCAAGGGGCTCGTCCCCGAGGATCACCCAGCATTCACCGGCACGTATTGGGGAGATGTCGGAAGCCCGAACTGCGCTGAGATCGTCGAATCCAGCGACTGCCAGATTTTCGCCGGCCCGGTTTTTAACGACTACACGACCACCGGCTGGACGACGCTGACCCCACCCGGGAAGCTGGTGCATGCCGGTCCGGATTTTCTCCTGATGGAGGGATTTGATTTTTCCGGCCTCCGGCTGGCTGAATTTCTTGAGGTGCTTGCGGGAAAAGTGAAGCGGAACGATTCGTCGCTTGTCAGCTACCGGCGTCAGCACGATGAGCCCGCCCCCGCCGTGGCCTCCGCTGAAAGCGCTCCTCTTTCCACCAAGGAGCTCCGCCGTCAGATCCAGGTGCTGCTGACTCCGGAGTCCGATGTGGTCATCGAAACCGGGGACTCGTGGTTCAACGGACAGAAGCTCCGGCTTCCACCCGGAGCTCGGTATTTTTTTCAGATGCAATACGGATCGATCGGTTGGGCCACCGGAGCCACGCTCGGGGTTTCTCTCGCTTCGGGCAGCCGTCGCCGGACGGTTTCCCTCATTGGCGACGGATCCTTCCAGCTCACGGCGCAGGAGGTTTCCACCATGATCCGCCACGGCGCCGATCCGGTGATCTTCCTCCTGAACAACCGCGGTTATACCATCGAGGTCGAGATCCACGACGGACCCTACAACAACATCAAGAACTGGGATTACGCCGGACTGATGGAGGTGTTAAACGCCGGAGAGGGCAACGGGTTGGGGCTCCGCGCCCGGACCGCAGGCGAGCTTGCGGACGCCATCGCCAAGGCGCTTTCCCATCTCGGCCCGGTCCTCATCGAGTGCGCTCTCGACCGGGACGATTGCACTCCGGAACTCCTCGAATGGGGAAGCCGTGTCGCGGCTGCGAATTCCCGGCCGTGATCGGGGTTATTCCACGCGGAATGAAGCGGTTTGTTCCTGACCGCCGGATTTGGCGGACAGCGTGAATTCGCCGGGTTCGAGGAGGAGTTTTGGCGGGCTGAGTTTTTTTCCGTTGGCGAACCACTCGCACGCGGGGTCGGTGCTTTGGAGGATGATCTCCTGCTGGCTCTTTGGAAGGGAGGGGTTGAGGCTGAAAACCGCCCCGTCTTTCGGGAAGAGGATCTCAAAATTTGCGGTGTCCGCGACTGCGCCGATGCGGTTCTGTGGTCCGGCGCACCAGCCGGCGTAGGAGGGCGGAAGGACGAGGGTTTCTTTTCCTTCAATGCGACGATACATGCCGGCGGAGGATTCTTCCGGTGCGGTGCCGCGAAGGAACCACTCGCGCACGACCGGTTCGCCCGGACGTGGAAGGAGGCCGGTCTCCCGGGCGATGAAGACGGATTCCAACTCCGCATCCTCGCGGAGTTCCGGCACCGGGGAGTCGCCGGCAGCCAGCAGGAAACAGGCGATGGCACTCCAGACCGGGGCGGCGGATCGAACAGCGAGTGTGGAATTCATCGGGGAGCCATCGGGGTTTCCGGTCCAGACCGCGACCGTGTGATCTTTTGTGAATCCGACACACCATCCGTCGCGGAAGCCCGAGCTGGTTCCTGTTTTGACGGCGACCCGTTGAGGGACATTCAGCGGCGAGGCATTCCCGAACGAGATCCGGCGAGCCTCGTTGTCGCAGAGGATATCGGTGATGATGGCGCACGCGGCTGCCGATCCGCATGGCCGGGGCTCGACCGGTTCGCCTGAAAGCAGGGTGGGCTTCCAGGAAATTCCGTTCCTTGCCAGCGAGGCATAGGCACCGGCCAGATCGAGCAGGGAGACCTCCGCGTTGCCCAGGATGAACCCGGCGCCGCAGGCATCGAATCCCCCGCGGAAATCCAGCCCCCAGGATTCCAGTTTTCCGAAGGTTTCGCGGGCGCCGGTCTTTGCGAGCGTGACCACGGCGGGAACGTTCAAGGAATTTCCGAGAGCCTCCCGCATGCGGACCGGACCGAGAAACCGCTCGTTGTAATTTCTCGGGTCGTAATCAGGATAGGCTGCGCGGACGGACTCCTCGGTATCGGGAAGGAGCGAGGCTGCGGTTGCCAAATGCTTGTCGATCGCTTCCAGATACAGGAAAGGCTTGAGTGTGGATCCGGCGCTGCGTGGGGTTGTGGCGAGGTTGATATCCTTGTGCCGGGGAGGTGCGGACGAAACCATGGCCCTGACGCCGCCGGTTGCGTTGTCAATGATGACAACCGCGCACCCGCTTGCTCCGACCTCCTGGAGAGGTTTTTGGGAGGATTTCACAATCCTCTCGACCACCGCCTGCAAATCCAGATCCAGCGTCGTCCGCCGGCTGGAATCACCCGGACGCAACCGCGAAAGTGCCTCGCGGGTGAAGTGGGGAGCGTCGGAGACCGGGTCGTGGCGGCCCGGCACGGGCGGCGAAGCCAGAAGAGCGGCCGCGTCGAGCCCTGCCGGCAGGAGCCCGTCGTCGCGGAGCCTTTGAATGTTCCGTGTGTATCGGGCGAGCGTTTGTGCGGGATTTTTCCAGGGGCTGAGCCGCGAAGGGGATTGTGGGATGCCTGCGAGATAGACCGCCTCGGCAAAGGTGAGGTCGGCGGGCGGTTTTCCAAAATACGCGAACGCCGCCGCGACCGGACCGATCCGGCGGTTCCCGTAATCGAGCCGGTTCATATACGCCTCGAGGATTTTCTCCTTCGGCCATTCCCGGTCGAGCCGCAGGGCGGAGAATGCCTCGCGCCATTTTGCATCGAGCGTGCGGCGGGTCCGCCCGGAGCCGAGCTTGATCGTCTGCTGGGTGATCGTGGACGCGCCGGAGATGATTTTTCCGTTTCCGATGTTCCGCAATGCCGCCCCCGTCATGGCAATGTAATCGATGCCTGGATGCGCGTAAAACCGGTGGTCTTCGACGGCCACGGTCGCCATCGGAAGCCACGGTCCGAAATCCTTGAGTTGGGCGGGCCTTGCATCCCGCGCGAAGTCGGCTGCAGGGGAGGAAAATGGCCTCCCCCGGATATCCTCCAGCATCGGAGTCGCCGGAGGTAGTTCGTTCAGCGAGGCCGGGAGGGGAGCCGTCCGGACGCGAAGCTCAAACCCGGCCACAACAAGTGCCGCCAGCACGACCGCCACAATGAGTATGCGGCTCTTCATAAACAAACCTTCGCAAGCCTGCACTCCGCTGACAAGCGTCCGTTCTCCTGTTTGCAGCGATCGGGCTTCCGTGGCAGAGTTTCCGCATGAAACGACATCTTGCTGTCTTTTTTGTTTCCTCCCTCTCCGCATTTGCTGATCCCACCCTCCAGGATGCCGTGAGCGATTTTCAGGCGGGCGATCTCGCTGCGGCGAAGGTGACCCTTGAGGGGCTCGCTGTCAAAGAGCCGAAGAACCAGGCTGTGCAAAACTACCTGAGAATGGTGGCCGAACGACAGGCCGCCGAAGCGGCGATGCGGAAGAAATTGAATGCGGTCATCATTCCGAAGCTGGAACTGAGCGACGCGGATTCCAAACAGGCTTTCGACTTCATCTGCCAGTTGATCAAGAAGAACGGGGGGTTCCGGCCGAATCTCGTCTGGATGGTTCCGCCGGGTTCCGACAAGAAGATCACCCTTTCCCTGGACAATATTCCCGGAGCCGAAGCCATGCGGTATGCGGCAGAGTCCGCGGGATTGAGTCTGTCGTTCGAGGAACACGCGGTGCGGGTCCGTCCGGAATGATTTTTTGCAGGTGCCCCCGCGTGCCTGCATGTCCTTCACCGCGCGGCAATCCGGTGCGCAGATCTGGAATCCTTCGTCAAGGATCTCTGAGCGCCGCGTCATTGTCGCAATCCGCTGCCTCGTGGGTGGTGGTCGGCGACCTGTCGGACATTGCTCAATCGCTTCGATGATCTGATCGCGCAAGAATTGTCAGAAATCTCTGACCCCGAATCCTTCCATTCCAGGGAGCATACCCGCCCCCGGGTGTGGTTTACTGCGCCCTCGCCGGAAAAATATCCCCTTCACAAAACATGATTCGACACGAGGCGAGCCTCAAAAATGCAAGAATATGCACACTGACCCCAGTTCCACACAATTTTGCGTTTGAGGCCTTCCCACTCACGAGTCGGCAGTCGGCATGGAACATACCCCCTCCGAACCCGCCCTCGGAAGGTCGGGCGCGCTCGGTCGATAAGCAACTTCCTAGAACCAAGTCTCGATTTCTGTAACCTTTCGCCGTCCATCGGCATTCGATTGAGTGAGCCGACATTCGGAAGTCCGGGAACTGGAAAGGGGACTCCACGATGGTTGGGGTATCCGGTGAATGGACGGCAAATCAAGGAACACAAGTAGAATCAAAAAAACAAGAAAGAGTAGACATATCAATGAAAACACATTTGAAGGGAATGGGGAGCAGGCTGGCGGCGCTGGGGATGCTTGCGCTGGGAACGTCGATGGCGCAGGCCGCAGTCATGTTTGACTGGGCGACGGTCGGGGATGCGGGCAATGGCGCAGATCCGCTGAACTCCGGGAGCGTTCCGGGGATTGGCTCGGTGGCGGCGATCTATAACATCGCGACAAAGGAAGTCACTATCTCCCAATACACCGATTTCCTGAATGCCGTGGCAAAAACCGATTTGTATGGTCTTTATAACACGAGTATGGCGTCCGATCTGAATATTGCGGGAATCACCAGAACCGGAACCAGTGGGAGCTACGTCTATACGGCGATTGTGGGAAGCGGGAATCGCCCCGTGACATATGTGAGCTGGAATGATGCGGCGCGATTTGTGAACTGGCTGCACAATGGGCAGGGGAGTGGGAGCACAGAGACGGGGGTTTACAACATGAGCGTGGCGACACCAACTCGATCGGGGACGGCAATCTATTGGATTCCGAGCGGGAATGAGTGGTATAAAGCGGCGTATTACGATCCGAGCGTGGGTGGGCCGACCGATGATTACTGGCTGTACCCGACGCGGAGCGACAGCGCACCCGGCAACCTGATTGGAGCGGGAGCCAATCAAGCCAACTATTACGCGGGAGATTTTTCTGTGACGCAGAGCTCCCCGTATTCTTCGAGCCAGAATTACCTGACAGATGCAGGAGCCTTTACGAACTCGGCGAGTTACTATGGAACGTATGACCAAGGGGGGAACGTGTGGGAATGGAACGACACTCTGATCTCGGGTTCGTCTCGCGGTTCCCGCGGGGGCTCTTGGGACGGCACCCTGCTGCAGTCGTCCATCAGTAGCACCAACAATCCCACACTCGAGGCCGACTTCCTGGGTTTCCGCGTTGCCAGCGTCCCAGAGCCTTCAGCAGCAGTGCTGATATTGCTTGGAGGAGCACTGTTGCAAGCAAGGAGACGGTGGAGAGTTTTCCAACGGGCCAACCGCTTGTTGCTGTTCAGAGGTTGATCAATCAAGTCATGGAGGTGTTGAAGAACCCCGTGGAAGGCACTTACAGCCGGGACGACCGCGATCTCCGGGGAGATGTGAATGCGAAGATGGATGCACTGTGTTGGATGGCACGAATGAGCAGGGACCTGGACATGCTGAGTCTCCGATCGTTCCGAGCCCGGAAAAGATTATTTTGGTAAGTGAAACAGTCTGTAACCTTTCTTCGCACATGGACATTGAGTCTGGCATGCATTCATTCTCTCTTTACTCTGTTTTCGCAGGCTGGCTTCTTCATTTGGCGGTGTTTTCGAGCGTCTCGCTGCCAGCACATGCCGAGGTCGTCGGTAGAATCCCGGAAGGCATCCGATTGGTCCCATCAATTGACTACGCGGAAACAGGCTCCAAGCGCCAGACCTTGGATCTGTATCTGCCTAAGGAGACCGGGAACCGGGAAAAACTTCCTCTCATTGTCTATATTCACGGGGGAGGATGGATGGTGGGGGACAAAAATCAGGCGAAGTGGCGGATGCAGGCTTTCATGGAATCGGGCGAATACGCCGTGGCAAGCGTCAATTATCGTCTCAGCGGGGATGACCTCTGGCCTGCGCAAATTCATGATTGCAAGGCCGCGCTTCGCTGGTTGAAAGCGCACGCCGACGCCTATGGATATGACAAGGATCGATTCATCCTTGTCGGAGTTTCGGCTGGTGGCCATCTCGCCGCGATGCTGGCAACGACGGAAGGTCGCTCCGATCTGGCCGGCACCGTCGGCAAGCACCTGAAGGAAGGCGATGATGTTGCAGCCGCCGTGGTCATTTGCGGTCCAACCGCGCTCATACCCTTGAAGGAAACAAACGAGGCCGAACCTCACAAAGGCGGCCCTTTGATCAGGCGCCTTCTGGGTGCGACAGCGCAGGAGCAACCTGAACTGGCTCGTTCGGCGTCCCCGCTCGTCCATGTTTCGAAGAGATCAGCTCCAATGTTACTTGTCTATGGTGAGGAAGACCCACTCGTTACTTTGGACCATGGAGTTCAGTTTCACGATGCGCTGCGTGAGGCCGGTGCCAACTCGGTGCTGATTCGGGTCGCCGGAGCCGGTCATATGGATTTGGTAACACCCGAGGCTGGAAGAATGATCGGGCAATTCACCGGAGCGGTGGCAGCGGGACGTCCCAGTGGTCTTGTCGACACGGTGCTGAGAAAGGGAGAATGAACGCTTATCTACTTATTCGCCGAATTGCACTGCTGTTGATTTGCGTCAAGCTGACATCAGTGGCCGGCCTTGCACAGTCGGGCCTCAGCCCGGACGAGGAGGGGTGGACGATTTTCGTTCCCAGCGCCGATTCGCGGATCATCTACGTCGATTCGGCCAATGGCTCGGACGCTCAAGCCGTGACCTACAGCCCCGCCTCCTCGGAGATCGGAACCAATCCCTTTGAACCCAACGGTCCGATCAAGCCTTTCCAAACAATCGCTGCCGCGCGGGCGCATCTGCGGGCCGACTTTCCGGATTGGCTGCTTCTCCGACGGGGAGGAATTTGGAACGAGGGTTTGGGCACCCCGTCCTCGGGGCGTTCCTCGTCGGAGCGCAAGTTGATCGCGTGGTATGGCGGCGAGGGAGCCATGCCGCTGATCCGAACGGGCTCCACAAAAATCATGCAGGCCAATTTCGGGCTCAGTTTCGTTGCCTTCGTCGGCCTCGATTTTCACGCGCATACGCGCGATCCGGCCAATACCGTCGATTATCAGGGCCCTGCGGGCGAGGATGGGTTCTTTGTCTATAACCCTTCCACGGCCAGTCAATCCATTCTTTGGGAAGGCTGTCGTGTTCGGTCATACGAAAATGGTTTCAACCTGCAAAGCACCGGTGCGGACCCCTCGGATATCGTGATTCGCCGCTGCGTCGTCCTAGACAGCTACAATGAAGGAGGGCATTCCCAAGGCCTCTTCACAGCACATTACAAACTGCGACTCGAGGAGTCGATCTTCGATCACAATGGCTGGCTGGTGAAGGGAACGGGAAACAATTCCAAAACTGGAGGGGCTGCCACGGTCTTTAACCACAACACCTATTGCAGTTCACCAAAAGAACACATTTTCCGGGGGAATATCTTCCTGCGTCCCTCAAGCATCGGAAACAAATGGCGGTCCGATTCGCCAGGGAGCGGTTCGGATATTGTTGTGGATGATAATTTCTATGCCGAGGGAGAGCTTGGAGTCAGTCTGGGAGGCAACACGGATGAGCCCGCCCGTTTTCTCCGCTCCGTTGTGACAAACAACGTCTTCATGCACATCGGACGGACTAAACCGACCGGGCGGGCGGGATTGGCTTGGTATCTTGAGTTCATCGATCAGAGCGACGGTCTGGTTGCAGACAACATGTTTCTGCACCAGAAGGATTCCACATTCAGCAATGCCTTTGGCATCAATTTGAAGAACAGCCAGCGAAACGTCCAGATTCTTGGTAACATCGTCTATAACATCAATAGCGAGTCACTCATCGTTTCCGAGGATGTGACCGCTGTAAAAGAGAACCTTGTGATCGACGGGAACGAATGGCAGCAGCCTGGATTTTCAGCACGCCTGGTGGAGATTGCAAACGGGCTTGGGGGCTCGACCGGAACCGATACGTGAGGTGGACCCCGGAATTCGGGCCAGTTGGTAAGCTATAAAAAGCGGTGGCGTTCGGGTGTGGAAAACCACAACCTGAAAGACCATCGAAAATGAAAGCCAAACGCAGAAGACACGACGCAGTAT